>ENA-UONW01000222-UONW01000222.1-human-gut-metagenome-genome-assembly--contig:-CS52-NODE-222-length-91832-cov-13.557046_pt1 | contig 91832 bp, 81 predicted proteins | sample MGYA00242463_ERZ724010 | MGnify/ENA metagenome assembly ERZ724010 | reverse complement strand
TATTATTGGGTTGAAGAGATTTGTAATTATCTGCTCTGAGTGTATTTTTTACCAAGGAATTTGGCGGCTAAGAAATATTTGATTTTTTGGGGCCAATTCTCATTTCCTAGTTGTATCATCTTTATTTCTTTATAGGCATAATGATGCTTTTCTATCCATACATCCAGCAACAATTCACTTACTCTTCCAAATAAGCGAGCGTCAAAAGCAGGAAGTTTGCTTAAGTCAATTTCTTTTTCTAATTGAAATAAAATATTAAATAGCCAAACACAGTATTCATCAGCTAAAGTTTTTTTCATAATGAACATATTGAACATGTGCCCCCATGTACGTTTCATTACTTTTTCAAAAGCCGGGAGATATTCAGGGCATGCTTTAGCTATAATATCCTTAGTCTTTTCAAGATGAATTATATCATGAGTATGTGCGTAATGCGACCATAGACTTTCTATATAATATTTTCTTTTCTGCGGTAAGATGATATCATTTTTCTTGCATAATTCTTCTGCCTGTTCAGAGTTCAATACACCTTTTATTTTTTGCTTTTCTTTTTTTATTCCTAAAAATCTTCTGTAATGCACTAACCCTATATAATCTACATCTAGATTTTTCCACCCCCAATACAGGGCTGTTAACTCACAAAAGAAAGGGTTTTTCTTTGAAATATTTTGTCCAAGGTTATCTGGTTGATACCCAAAATTATCAGAAGATAAATCGCTTCCAACTTTTACAGGGATATATAAATTATCTTCAGGTATCATGCATAATTTATGAGATGCTATTAAAATTTTAATATTCATAAGACAAATATAAGGTTGATATAAAAACATTTAAACTCCCTTTATTATCTTTTATTGCGATAATAGAGTAAGTAATTTCTTATTGATTCTAAATATCACTTTTTGTACGAGAACGAGAGGGTAGAAAAGAATTCTAAATAAAATGGATAAATTGGAGGTCTGGGATTGTTTCAGTATTAGATAACATTGCTTTGCTTTTTTTATATCTGCATGTAATAGAAAATGAAGTAAAGGCCTGATGGCTCTATCATCAAATCGTTTTATATGATGCTTTTTGAAGAAAGTATTTGCTGATGCAAAGATTCGAGTTCTAGTTAATAATCTATCTGGTGATATTTGTTTCGAAATACTTCCAATTCTGTCTGTTACGCAATATATTGCTCGTTCGTCTACATGAATTGTTTGACTATAAAATCCTACGAGGTACGAATATTTTGTATCATTGTGTATGTTGGTTTCATCAAAAGTGATTTGATTTTTAATAATCAATTCTTTTTTTACTAATTTACACCAAGGTTCTCCGAACACATATTTAAGTTTAAATATGGCTTTATCTGGATGATTCTTATATTCTGCAATCATTTTACTTAAATATAAATTTCTCCAAGTCGGCTGATATTTATTAGTGTCCAGAGAATTAGCATTGAAATATATTACATCGTACTTAGAATTTATATATTCTGATAATATTTCATCTAAACAGTAATTAAAGAAATCATCAGCGTCAGCAAACAGTATATACTCCCCCTTAGATTGGGTAAGTCCTATATTTCTTGCTTTTCCAGCTCCACCACCTTGGGCTAAATAATAGAATAAAACATGTGGAAATTCTTTTTCAAGTAGCTTCAATTCAGAGATGCATTGTGGGCTACTATTATCATCTATTACGATAATCTGTAAATCAGGACGATGGGGGATTGAACTTAAACATCTTTTTAATAAAAGAGGGATGTTATGATGAGGAATTATAATTGAATAATTATATTTCATTCGTTTTAATTATATAAAGTATGATCTTTTGTAAATAATACATTAATATGTAATTTTATAAACCATAAAAAACAAAGAATACGTGGATAGAATTTTTTGTTCAGGTGATAGTCCTCTTTGGGGTTATAACCTAGAGGGGAATACAATAGTTTATATCTTTTTAATATAGAAATATTTTTTCTTCTAAAAATAGGAATAGGATTATTACGTTTACAGTATCCTAATATTCCAGGTGCTATATAGTTTTTTATACCTTGTTTGGAAGCTCTAAGTCCATATTCTATATCTCCGAATGAGTGATGAAAGTAAGTATCGTTATATCCTATTTTTTTGAAGACCATTTTGGGGATTAATACAATATTTCCATTAAATGTATCGCATTCGACTAATTTCTCATTATCAGGTTGTATTAAAGAATGTTTTCTGTTTTTATTTCTACCTCCATATGTTAAAATAGGTATGGATTCGCTTGCGTAAGTTGATCCAACGATGATGCAGTTATTCTCGGTGTTATCAGCATTTTTTATAAGAGTATAAATTGCATCACTTTTTAATATAGTATCATCATTTAACCATAAATAGAAATCAGGTTCTGATTTTGAGGCTTCGTTCCATGCTAGATTCATTCCTCTATTCCAAAATAAATTACCATTTCCTTTTAATATAGTGACATCAGGAAATTGCTCTTTGATTGCTTCATTGGTACCATCGGTGCAACCGTCATCAGTTAGAAAAATGTGTATATTTACATCTTGATATTTTTTTTGTTGTAAGATATTTTTAATACAAGCAAGAGTTTTTTCTTTTCTGTTATGAACGGCCATTAAAATAGCAATACTTCTCATATTTTTTATATTAGTTGACGTATCCATTTTTTTAATTCCCAGTTAGTCATATTTCTAAATTTATCAGAATAACACATTCCTATTATTGCCCATAAAGCAATATTCAAGATGTTAAGATAATTTACATCTTCTATCCAACCAAAAGCCCATCTGAAAGCAATAAAACAGCCAAGTAATTTTATATAGGCGTTTCTTGATTTATATACAGCTAAATAAGATGCTTTAAAATATATACATGCATAAAGAATAAAACCAATTAAACCTTCCCATGTAAAAATATTAAGATGAAGAACTTCGTTAGCGTGACGCTCATCTTTGTTGAATATATTTTCTTGATCATCATAGGCCCAAAAAAATAGTGTATATGAAAGGTTTATATCATTTCCTCTCGCGGGAGTTCGGCCAAATAAAATGTAATTATTTTTTAGTGCCGAAGTAATTACATCTGCATAAATTAAACTTCTTGAATCTTGCATTAATTCATTGTCTGCACCATGTTTTGCTTCTTCTGCTGAGATTTTTTCATTTAAGACACCACTAATATTACTTAAAACAACCCCAAAAATAAAAAAGATGGAGCAATAGCATAAAATATGTCCTAATTGGAAAATTTTAGCTGGAATTTTTATTGCAAAGTATGAGCAAAATCCAAATAGTAAAGATATTATTCCATTAATTAATTGGGCACGATTATCTATACCACCGAGATAACAGAATAATAGTCCTCCAATAATAATAATCCATGCTTTCTTTTGAGGAAATAGAGGGAAGAAGCAAAATAAAAATAGAAGTGGCCATAAATAGACTTGTGTGAACCCTGCATTCCACCAATAATATACAAGAAAAACTAATAGAGCATATTTAAACCAAAAAGACCAAATTCGGTAAAATATATCAGGTTTATAAAATATCCAAACTAATACAGGTAAAACGCATGAAATTGATCCTATTAATAATTGCCTATATTCAGTATAATTATTTGCAATAAAAAATCCACGAATAATACAAATTATTGCCCATATTAGATATATGTTTATTGTATTATATAGATTCTTTGGGATTGGTTTCAGGTTTTTTCTTTCTTTTAAGGATAATAGTATTAATAATATTTGGAAGATGATTGTTGTATATAAATTACCGAAAGGAATTTTGGATATTGAATTAACTGATGAGAAGGTTAGAAATATAATGAGAATTGATATTATTTTAACAATAGAAATCTTCATGCCTGATTTTTAATTCTTAGAGTATAATTTAAAGATATTAGTTGCATTAGTTTTCATGTCAAAATTATTATGTATAAAGGTATAAGCATTCTCTATTAAAGAATTTTGTAGAGGTTTGTTATTATATAGTTCTATAATAGATTCTGACAAAATATTATAGTCTTCTGGGATTAACATAGAGCATTCTTTTTCTTTGTTAAAATCTCTTAATCCTGGTACCTCATAGAGGATTGCTGGAATTTTACAAGCCATAGCTTCTATTGTTGTTAGTGAAATACCTTCATGTGTGCTACACATTATATAAATATCTGAGGCAATTAAAAAGTCTCGAACATTAGTTTGATTCCCATAGAACCTAATATGATTATTTAATTTTAACTCTTTTGTAAGCTTTTCTTCTTGTTCTAAAGATACTCCAGAACCTAAATGTATATAAATTGTGTTGGGATATTTTTTTATTACAGAAGGGAGGGATTTAATTATTTCAGTGTGCCTTTTGATAGGACTACATCCTCCTATTGATATGACTACTAATGCATCTTGAGGAATATTAAACCTTTCTCTAATTGCTTGTTTATCATTGGGATGTGGTGGATAAAAACGATTACTATCATACCAGTTATAAATCTGGATGACGTTTTTATTATAATAGTATTGTTTTTCATGTTTGTACACTGTGTCACTTATTGCCTGGAATGTACATTTAAATAGATTGTTCATAATGATTCTTTGCAATAGATGCAGAATATACGAATACCAATGAGATTTAAATACACTATGAATCGTATATATTGATTTTATTCCAGCTCGATAAGCACAATATGACATACCAAATTTCATATTAGCTCTATGGATATGAACTACATCATATTTATCTTCTTTTAATAATTTGATAATATCCTTATAGTATTGTATTTTTTTTCTTAGATTCGTGGGATAAGTTTTGTGAATTACTTTATATCCAGATTTCTCAAAATATGGCGTATATTCTCCGTAATTGGAGGAAGTTTCAAGTACCGTTAGTTCGCAACCAAAATCTTGAAAGATTTTTGCTGCATTAGTGTACATAATCTCTGCTCCAGAAAACTTTAATTCATTTAGTATATGAAGAACTTTCATAAGTATATTATTTTTATGAATTGATGTATTATTTCTTATTTCTTATGGAATGTATTTGGATAATGTCTCTGTAAATATTTAAGTATTGTATAGTTGTTTTTTCTATATTATGTCTATTTAAAGCTGTTGTATAAGCCTTTTCACTTATTTGTTGTGCTAATAATTTATTTTCAAAGATTCTTTGAATTTGATATGCCATCATATATTCATCACCGGCTGGAGCAAATAAGCAATTTATTTCATCTTTTAGAAAGCTGGTTAATCCTCCTACCGGAGTCGTTACTATTGGCGTTCCAATCATCATAGCTTCTCCTATGGCATTAGAACTATTATCTATAGATGTTGGAGCTAAAAAAACATTTGCTTTTAACATCTCTTGTACCATTTCTTTTGCTGATAGTTTATCCAATAAGATAATATTATTTTGTAGATTATTTTTTTTGATGATTTTTTTTATCATCGTTATATATTCTTCACCTAAAATCCTTTCTTTTAAAGAATTGTTTGATAAAAACTTAGAAGGAATTCCTGGAACTATCAGTTGTATACTAGGGTAGATTTTTTTTAATAAAAGAACTGTTTTTATTGCTAGATGGAGTCCTTTCATAGGATTTAATCCAGAAGGCATAAATAATCTGTAAGGGATGCATTGCTGTATTGACCATAAGTTCTTATATTCATAGAATTCTGCTCTTAATAATTCTTCTCCCAAATAGTATTTTGCATTTGCATTACGAAATATTATTTGAGCTCTATCCCACATTGTTCTGCCAATAAAGTATTTCCCATTTTTTAATATATCCTCTTCAAAATTTTTACCTTTATCTGTTATTCGTTTCATATAGTTAACTCCTCCCCAACCTAGTAGGTTCTTTAAAGATGTATATAAAATATAATCCTTAATGCTCAAATAGTTGTATATATAATTTTTACATCCTGCTAGGATTCCTTGGATTGATATTACAATAGGAATCTCTTTTATGTAATTTTGTATTTGTGCTAAATTTTTCTCTGTTCCATGTACATGAATTATATCAGGGGATATTGTTGTAATGATTGAGTCTATTTTTTTAAAAGTCTTCGGACTCATTGAAGACAATAGCTCTTTTTGAGAAAAATGAATTGTGTAAAATTCAATCCCATTTTTGATTGAGATATTTTCTTCTTGATTTTTTTTGAATGTTGGTACTATGATAGCAATGCGACTATTACTTATGTTACGTATATTGGATAATAAAGGTAAAGTCCATGATCCATAGAATGAAATCCAAAGTAAATTCATATTATTACTTTTTTATATAGATTGGTTTATATGCTTATTTCTGTAAAATTAATTGTACTCTTTGTGATATTTTACTGTTTATTTTATGTAATGGATAGGATATCAATAGGGTAAGAGTGAGAGTTGAAATTATGAGTAAAATGCTATTGTCATTAGGTAAAAGAGAGATAAAAGTTAATAGAAATATGAAATGTAGAATATAAATTTCATAAGATATATCGCCTAGAAATATCAAAAGTTTAGTATGCCATTTTATGCAGTTTATATGAATATGGTAAAATGAAAAAATAAGAAGTGAAGCTCCAATTGATTGAATCATTGTTGTTTGTATGATGAATCTTGTTGTATTAGCTTCGTTTTTCAAATTTAACACAATACAACCTATAATAATATATAGTAAAAGATGTTTTAATTTAAGGTTATAAAGATTATTTTGTTTGATGTACTTATGAACGCAAGCACCTAATGTAAATGAACCGCAGATTGTAAAGATATTAGGTGAAGGATTAAATAATGATGCAATAATTATTATATATGCAATCGCCCATGTATATTTGTTGAATATATGTATTAAAATAGGCATAATAAAAAACATCTTTATTTCAACAAGCAAATACCATGCAGGAGGATTGATTAAATCTGGATTATCAAGAGGAAAAACAGCAATTGCTTTTATGAAATCAGTGAATGAAATTTGCTGATTCCAAAAGGATAGTATCCATTCTGTTAAAGTTGTATTTGTCTCCTTTGTAATATTATATTTTATATACAGATTGCACATAAAAGCTCCTATTATTAATGAAATCCAATAAGGAGGAAATATATGAAGTGATTTAGATAAAATTTTATTTCGGTATAATTTGTAGGTTAGTTGTCTTTCGTTATAATACAAAAACCCGCTTAGTACAAAAAATACGATTACGGCACATTGTCCATCGAAGAAGAAATGTAGTGGAGTGTTTATCAGTTTGCTTCCTATTGATTCTTGGTATACATTAAGTGTATGAGAAAGAAAAACTTGAATAGCGCATAAGGCTCTTAAAATTTGGATACCCTTGTTTTTTTGTGCTTTATTTTTCATATAGTATGATAAAGTTCTTTTATCTGTTTAGAAACTTGTTTCCAGTCATAATTCTTGATGATATAATCCCTTAATTTTTCATTTGTTTTTTGCGGTTGTTTTAATATGGACGTAATTGTATTAACATTATTTTGAAGCTCTCTATTTATAATAGTAAGTTCAGTGGATGGTATATATGTATTATCGGTTATGTTATTGGTGGCTATGATGATATTACAACCTGTAGAAGCAGCTTCAAGCAAGGCGTTGTTAGCTGTAAATCTTACTAAGGGAAGATACAAGATAGATGATTGTTGATACAACTTTAATAGTTCTTCATCAGATATTCCGGAATAATAGTTTGTTAGATCTTTAAAAAATGCTTTTCTTTGGGGCTGCCCAACAATATTGATGATTTGGTTAGGGTTATGCTTTTTTATTTCTTTAAAAACGCTTAGTGCTAGATTGAAATCTCTTAGCCAATTCCCAACCAAGAGTATGGAACCATTTTTGGTTGTTTGGGAATCTGGATGATAATAGTCTGTATATATTCCATGAGGGATATATATAATTTTTTCTTTTCCTGCTATTTTTTGAAATTTAGATATCTCATTTGTTGAAAGGATAATTATTTTATCAGGCATGGTTAGGATATTAGTTCCTTGTTTACTATTTTCAAACCACTCAAAAGGTTGATGAATTGTGTAAATTACTTTGTGATTTTTCCTTTTCAATTTGAAAAAAAGTGGTAAAAAAATATTCTCTCCATATATTATATGAAATACAGCTTCTTTATTACAAAGTGATATAAAAAGACATTTCAACATTGCAAAAGGACATTTATTTCCAAGTAACAGAAAAATAATTTTTCTAATGCACCTCATGAAAAAGTTTAAGTTTTTATTAGAAAAGAATCTAATTTCTTTCTGGCAATCAACTATATAGTCATAATTTATATAGTTTGCTAAATGATGATATCCTCCATGAGTTCCTTTATGATGTTCAAAGGCAAAACCTATGTAAATTATTTTTTTCATTGTTTTAAAGTTTGTATGATTTTATAATATATGTAATTAATTATACAAGTATTTTGCAAAGGAAATATTATATTTTCTTTATCTATCTTGTGTAAAAGAGTCACTAAGATTGTTATTGAAGCCTTATGAAAAGATTTGTCATTATTCTTATTGATACAATATTGATATTATAATTTATATATTTATATTGTAACTCAATCGTTATGCAATTTTTTTGATAATGTTCCTTGCTTTATCTTTTATGAAGTGGCGTTCAGAGGGTGAACAGCCCAAATAATAAGCCGTAAGAAAAACTGAACATATAGATGAAATACATACAATGAAAAAAGATATAATATTTTTTTCCATTAGAATGTTTATTATTGTAGGTATAATGGGGGCAATTAATGCAACTTTTAAAACTGGATATATTACATTTGTTGTATAATCCGATATTTTCATATTAATCATTGGTAGTACTATGTGCAAACGAGCATACAAGGCTATTAATTCTATAATAATATGTACAATAAAAACTACTTCAGGGGGGATATTGAAAAACTTTAATAGTAAATATGCAATAGGAACAATACATAATAGAATACTTCCTTCTATCAACTGAAATCGTTTTATATTACCTGTCGCATGTACTGATACTGCTATGGGATTTGATAATGTGTAAAGTATACTTGGACATAGTATTAAGCGTAAAAAATTTATTGTATATTCTGGTACCATACCCAGCCACCATTTTAGAATAATTGGTGTTTCTAATATGATAGGTAATGAAATAAAAAGGATTAGAAAAAACGATATTTTTGAACTGGCTTTAAGAAGCTGATGCATATGCGAAAAATCTCTAATTGCGTAGCTTTTAGTTATTTGAGGATTAAGAGCCATTTGAAAGTTTATACAGAAACTTTGAACTGTACTTTGAACTTGAACTGCAATTCCTCGTGCTGCATTTACTATTGGGCCAAAAAAGATATTTAATAAAATATTTATTCCTTGTGTTAGTCCCATCACGGCAAGATTTCCATTTAAAGTCCAAGCCGCAAAGGTGAAAATTTCTTTAAATTGTTTTTTGTCGAAAGATGGCCTGCAGCAAGTCTCTTTGAAATGCTTTCTGCAATAAATATTATATACAATTCTATCAAATAATTGTATGCAGAAGAATAAAGCAGAATATATAATTAGCTTGTCATATGGTATAATGAGTAGTAAATATACTATAAGCAGTTTAAGGATTGCGTCAGCAATACTAATGTATGCAAAGGCTGACATTTTTTCATGAGCAATAATTGTTGCGTTATAAGGTACACTTATTACTGACATGATAGAGGAAAGGATGGAAAACTGATATACCCAAAAGGCTGCAGTTTCTCTTTCATTAGGAATTTGTAATTGGGTTTTCATAAACCATAAACCAATTGTTTCACCCAAAACTATAATGATAAATGCTAGTAATAAATGAATGCTTAAAATATTACCAAAGGTTCTTTTCATTATGTTTATGTCTCCTTTGCCCAAGTCGTAAGTTATATACCGGGCTGAGGCACCTCCCAAAGAATTAGTTAAGAAATTTAGCATCATGATGACCCCACCTACAACATTATAAATACCAAAATCTTGAACACCTAAGGTGTTTAATACTAAGCGTGAGGTATATAAACTAACTGCCATCAATAGCAGCATCCTTATATATAGTAATAAAGTATTTTTAGCAATTCGCTTATTATTTTCTGTGTTATTACTCATTATTCGTATTGTGTAATAGTTTTAATTTTTGTAATAATTGTAAACTTCCAATTTTAGGGTGTCCCCTTTTAGACGGTCACCAGTAGACACACGTCTAAAAAGAGTCCACAAATTTAACAATTATTATTATTTGCATATTATCATGGGGAGATAAAACAACTTGCAGAAGAAAAGCAGACTGTTTTTACGTTGGACAGTAATAGGTTCTGAAGGTAAAATCGCATCTGCGTTAAGTTCTTCCTTGCGGTAAGTCTCTTCCATACCGTATAATCATTTTTTAATACTTACAAATTTATCTTATCTCATGTACTAAAGAACCAAAGCTATCAACAAAACCTTTCATAACTTTTATATCTTTAGCCGTTAGTGTCAATTCTAATTTATTCGGAAAAGGAGATTTATATTTTTTCATTTCCGAATTCTCTTCAAAAGGATATCCGTGAAAAAAATAGCCAAAACAAAAAAATTGTATGTCAATCTGAGTATTTGTATAAAAAAAAACGCCAGATTCCGGATCCGGAGAAGTTTCTTCAATAGAAATTTTCTCAGAATCTTTAACTATTCCACCTATTACACATAAAGGGCCAAATCGGAAAGCTTGATCAAAATTCGTTGTATATTCAATAACTCCCTGACGATTCTTTGTGGATTTTTGCATAATCTTTATAGGAAGCCCTTCTCCTCCAGTTGTCTTCTGTTTTAACACAATATTCTGAATGGTATCAGAAAACTCTATAGACAATGACCCATATTCACCTCCTACCGTATGGTACATCAACACATTCAATGCTTCTTCTGCACAGGCAAATCCCCTATAAACCATCATAATCAAGAGTCCTTATCAGGTTTTTCATCACTCTTCACTGCCGGCATCTCAATCGGCTGGATAGCCTGTGTAAAGGCTTCGATGATGGTATTCACCCCCTTGGGAACAGGAAGCTGTCCGGCATGGACATTCACCGTATATTTGGCAGAGTTGCTCTTCTCATAGTGTGTATCATGGGTGGAAGAGTCGCGTGATGAATAGCTGGCAGATCCTTTGATGGAAACCGACAGAGGCCCCCACCCCAGCTTGCTTTCGAACGAGCCTTCGCCCCTGGATTCCGTTTCCTTGTTCTCAGATTCCGTTTCCGAGAAACTGGACTTCACCTCCATTTCAAAAGAAATGTCCACATTGTTTACTCCCAGAGAGTTGACCGGTATGATGGTCAGCAGGGGAAGATTGAACGAAGTGGTGAAGTTCCTGATTTCAGTGGTCGGCTTGCCATCCTTATCCGTAGTCGGTGTCAGCACACCTCGTTCCAGCGACATTTCAATCATTACCGGAGCGTAACTGGTATGCCTGACTGAACTGTCAGCATCTTTTCCGTATTTTTTCTTATACTCCTCTTTTTCCCTATCTGTCAGCGCACGCTCCACCCGGTTGAAACAGGTTTCAAGCAAAAACTTGGTCTGTGTGAGTGCCATGGCGGCATTGGCCTTGGCGGAAGCATTAAGCGGACCGCCGATCAGATCTTCCATAGGCAGGCCCGTAAACTGCTGGGCCATTGATAAAAGTTCTTTTTCCATCTGACTTGTGTTTTAAACGGTTAATGATTTATTTCTCCACGACTTTCCGAAGACCGGCTTCGTAATCGGCAATCAGAGTTTCAAGTTCCTGTGCATTGCCTCCGCCCTTGAGGGTGAACTCAATGCGGGTATTCACACTTTTATGAAAAAGATGGAATCTGCGGGGCTTTCCCATCATCAGCTCTCCGGATCTGAGGGAAAGGCTGCAATCCACTGAAAACGTTATTTTGTCCATCTGTACAGTCCGCGGGGTAACCAGCGTGGCCAGTGGCACCTGCACAGTCCGCCAGGCGGTCTGATCCTTGTCGTCCGTGTAAGGCACTTTGAACCGGACTTCCCGGGGGGTGTACAGATCGGTTCCGTTCTCCGTTTCCTTCGTAAAGGTTCCCGAAAGAACAGCGTCCAGTTCTGTCTGCCGGTCGCGCGCAACGGAGTTCACCGCCTCGCAAAGCTGCCGGATAAACGACTTGAAAGGAATCATCTCAAAAGTTTCCTATGGGTTTTCCGGCTTTTCATCCAGCTGCCGGGAAGCCTTCTGCTTCAGCTCTTCCAGCCGGGCACTGGCTTCGGCCACAATGGGACGGCTCTGCGGAGTCAGCGAAATGCGCGAATGACATTGGGAACATTCAAAAGCTTCTCCTTTCAGGAGCAGGGCCAGATCGAAATAGATAATATTCCGGCAGTAAGGGCATGGAATTGCATTAGGCATATTGTTAGTTTTTAAAGGTTTGTTTCTTCTGATTCTGTTTCCGTTTTCCGGAGAGGCACGGAAGCACGGATAGCTTTCTCGTAAAGCTCCATAACGGTAAGCAGTCCGCGCGAAAGGGGCTGCGAAGAGGTCTCCACAGACACTTCCAGTCCTTTCATGACCGGAGTCTTCCCGTCCCGGTCCGTTCCGTTCAGACGGCCGCGATACAGGGCTTTCTCGCTCAGGATATCGGTCGGTCCGTTGGCCGGATAGCTGTCGGACGAAGTGATGTCGATGGAAAAGTTGATATGGGCCTTGGCTACGGACAGGGCGTTGATGGAAAGCAAGTTGATAAGAGGCATCTGGAAGGTCATGGATTTACCTTCTGCTCCTCCCACCTGGATACTCATGGTGATCATCTCCGGTTCGTAGACCCCGTCCTTGTATTTGAAACAGTTCTTCAGCAGGAAGGTGGTCTGTCCGGACAGCATCATCATGTTGGCCTTGGAAAGGGCAACCAGCGGAGCGCTGATAATGCTCTCGATGTTCTGTTCGCTGTTCAGATGTTCCGTTTTCGCCATAATTGAGCTACTCCAATTTTTATTTAATTAGATTTGCATATTGGGTTCACCCTCGGTCTTATAGAGGAACCACAGTCTTTCAAATTTTAAAGTTTAACACGAAAGTAAAAAAAAGAGTGGCTTACTAATAATCAAATTTAGATTTGAGATCATGAATATAAGAATGAAAGATCTGTGATACAGACAACGCTTTTCCAGAATTTCTGCAATAGATCACTGATATAAAGTAAGCATTATCTTCCACCAGAATTACTTCTGTTTCCATCGTCATACTACTTAAATCAGCATACTGTTGGAACCATGAAGAGAACTTCCGGTTGCGGGCTACCTGATGACTATCGGAAATATCACATATAAATAACAGTACATTCTGATTATCAATAAAAAAGGAATTAACTATAGCAGCAATTGTTTGCCCTATTTTTATGTCTACTCCTTTTGTTTTTGTTTTACTAATATTAGATATGACCAACTGGTAAGCATGATCTATTTCCAAATTATCATCTTCTATAAACGCTACCATATATTCAACACCATCATCTGTAATGAAACGGACTGTCTCTTCAGTATCCTTTATAACCTGATAAGGTGAAATAGAATTGATATGGTGTAACGAATATAACATAATAAAAAAAATCAGCCAAGTACCTCACTTATCTTAGCTACTCTAATTCCGCTAGACCTGAGTTCGGACAATGGACGTCCCTCACGCATATATTCAATACACGTGTATTTATCTTCCATCATTTTCAAGAAGAAACGTTTCACATCTTCCTTTGTTTTGATTTGTTCTTTCTGTTGTCTTGCGGTATTTTTCATAAATACATGCTCCTTTCCTTTTTGCAAATTTCGGTTATATTAACCACATATACAAATATTTAAATCAAAAAGTTTCCTTCCTATAATTTGTTTTAACACTATGTGCATTCTCACAACGCAACCTTTCCGCACATTCACCAAAAACAGCGGACAACATCATATACTACTTATTTTCAATCGGTTACAATCAAAAGCATCAATCTTTTCTGCCAGCTTTGCCAACCTATATATAAACTTATAGGGGAAAGTGCGGACAAACAAGTAAAATTGCAATTTTATTAATTTGTCCGCACTAACTATAAAAGTTTTATTTGGCCCTGGCAAACCTGGCAGAACTGCCGGTCAGGGCCTGTCCTCCGGATGCCGTTCCAGATAGTCATCCTCCAGACTGTCAAGCAGTTGAATCAGCTGTTGCCGGAAGACTTCGGAGGACCGACGGAACTGCGGAAGGTAAATGCGGAAAATGTCGTAGTACTGGTTCAGATTCGTACTGACCCCTTTTTTACTTTCTCATACGTGCGGGCACTCATCGAGGCCCGGTCGCAGATCTCACGGATGGTTAATAACTTGCCGTCGACTTTCACACGGCGATGCAGCATCTCAATGTACCGCCCCAGGGCGGCATTAGGTTCATGACTTTGTGCCATTTTTTTAAATTTAAAAAATACGGCACAAATATATGTTAATTCTCTTAATTTATCTATATTTTATTACCGCCATGCCGGTAAGCAAGATTTGGTGGTTTACGCTCCTTTCACAACCTTTGCGGAAAACTTTAAAACATCAATGCCATGGAAGACATTACATTCAGCCTTTTCAAAGGTTATGCGGACACCTTGCCGGCGGACGCAACTCTCAGTGAAATCATCCGGATGATCCGACAAGACCCCGCTGTTAAGGAACATACCCTTAAACACCGTTACTACGCTTCGCAGGGAAATGCCGCTGCTGCCGATAAGGAGAAATCTTCCTGCCCCTGCTTTTCCGTAGCCGTCCGTTTTCAGGGCGGCAAGCGGAAGAGGCATATCTGCGGATGGACTTCCGTCGGGCTGGTGGACATCGACCACCTGGAAAAGGCTGCCCTGCCGGAACTGCTCAAGCGGATCGCTGCCGACCCGCATACCCTGCTCACCTATACCACAATCAGCGGAGCGGGCATCCGGATTCTCTACCGCATGGAGCACGATGAAAACACCCTGCAAAAGAGTGTCGCCTCTCCGCTTGACGAGAACGCATACCTGGCTTCGGAAGCGCAGTACCGGGCGACATTCCTGCTGGCGAATGACTATTATGCCCGACTGCTGGGTGTGGAATGTGACCTGAAATGCAAAAATTCAACCCGCCTGTGCGGGCTTGCCCACGATCCGGAACTTTTCTTCAATCCGGATGCTCTTCCCTTCCGGGCTGAGGTGGTTCCCAAAATCCGGAAACGGATGCGCAACTACCGGCTGGAAAGGGCCGTTACCACTGCCCGGAAGGAGCTGGAAGCGCAGGGGGTGAACTACGAACCGCATCAGCACAACGACTACATCATGCGGATGGGGTATCTGCTCAACCGCTACGGGATAAACCAGGATCAGGCTACGGAATGGGCGCTGAATACCTTTACCGGTTACGACGGCGACATAGCAGGAATCTTCCGCTCGTGCTACCTGCAGACGGAGGAATTCGGTACCAAAGTTCCCACCACCGGAAAGGACAATGCACGGCAACCGCTGGCTGGCGTGGCAGAGATCGAGGATTTTCTCTGCGGTCAGGGTTCGTTCCGCCGGAATGTCATTACCGGCAAGTATGAGGTGGACTTCACCCGCGAAAACCGCGAAGAGGATTTCCGGGAAGTGGACGACCACATTGTGAACTCGCTCTGGGCACGCATGAGCAAAACAAACAGCCGCGTGCGGATCTCCGACCTGCGCAATGTGCTGGAGTCGGAATTCGTGGCGGACTACAATCCGTTTCAACTGTATTTTGACGGGCTGGATCCCTGGGACGGACAGACGGACTACATCGGCGAACTGGCCGATACACTCCATACGGTACAGGGTCCCGAGGACTGCCGGAAGTATCTGAAAAAATGGCTCGTGGGCTGCGTGGCAGCGCTCTTCGACCGCTCGGTGGTGAACCACGAGATTCTGGTGCTGGCCGGTCCGCAGGCTACCTACAAGACAACCTGGCTGAACAACCTGCTGCCGCCGGAACTGCGGAAGTATTTCTGCGTGAAGTCCGACTTTGCCCAGATGACCAAGGACGACCAGCTGCGCCTGACCGAGTTTGCCCTGATCTGCCTGGAGGAGATCGAGGAGCTGCGGCCGGAGGCGCTGAGCCGCATCAAGGCGGTATCGACCACCCTGATCATCAACGAGCGGAGAGCGTACGGCCATTTCAAGGAATCGAAGCCGCACATTGCCAGTTTCTGCGGAACGACGAACAATGTCAACTTCCTGACCGACGTCTCAGGCGACCGCCGCTGGTTTCCCATGGAGATCACCGCCATTGATGATCCGTATACGCACCCCGTGAACTACAGGGGAGTGTATGCCCAGGCTTACGCGCTCTGGAAAAGTCGTTTCCGCTACTGGCTGAGCAGCAGCGAGGTGGCGGAGGTGAATCGCCGCAACGAGTATTTCCGGGCACCGGATCTGGAAGCGGACCAGATCCAGACGTATTTCCGCCGTCCCCTGCCCGGGGAAGCGGCTGTCTTCATCACCACGGCCCAGATCATCAGCCGCATCAGCGGAGGAATCCGCCAGCTGATGAGCCCCGCCAAGGTGAACCAGCTGATGAAGAAGCTGGGCTTCGAGGCGGTGCGCAGCGGCAACAAACGAGGCTATCTGGTGGTGGAACTGACACTGGATCAGGTGAACCAGAACCGCAGTGCCCTGGGGCATTACTTGCGGGAAGCGGAAGCCTGATATTCCGCAAGAGGATCAGGACAAGGCGCTGCGGAACTTCTGCCAGTAATCCTTACCGAGAAGTTCCCAGGCAGCCACGCCTGCAACGGCCAGGAAAACCAGTCCCAGCACAATCACCTTGCGGCTGGTGCCGGAAGGCTCTCTCGGAACAACGGCAGGTTCCACCACGGCAAAGACGGGCTTCTCTTCCTGCACCTTGGCCCGGGCCACCTGCAGCTGCTGGGCTACCTGGCTGTAGACCTGATAGGCCAGCGACATATCGTTCTGAAGCCGTTCGCGCTCGGCCAGGGTACTCTGGAACACCACGTTGCTGTTGGCATCCACATATTTTGCATACCGCTGCTGGGCTTCGTAATATTCCGCCTGACGCTCCCGGTAAAGCTGTTCCAGGTAACGGCAGTCTTCCTTCGCCTTGCGGGTACGGTAGGCTGTGATATACTGCTGAAGCTTGGAAACCACACTGTCGGCCACCGTAGCAGTGACCTTGGGATCCTGCAGGGTAACGGTCAGCGTAGTAATCGCTGTTTTCTTTTCAACTTCTGCCAATACAGACTGACGAAGAGACTGTAATTTTCCGGCTTCTTCTTCAGAAAGTTCAATGGAACCTCCGGCCGGGGAATCAGCAGGCAGCTCTTCCTTGTCACCGCCCAGCAAAGACTTGATGCCGCCGACTGCCATGCCGGGAGCACGCAGGATGTAGCTCCACCAGGGAGCGGACTGTTCGTCCAGATAGGCAACAAGGGTGGTATCCACCTTGCCGTCGGCCGTACGGACACGGGCATCGAAGAGTTCCAGCAGAAAAGGGGTAGAGGCTACAATATCGGGGGCCAGTGTCGCATTCAGGGCATCCGGACTGTCGCTGCCCATACTGGTTCCCAGAAAGGAGGCGGCCATACTGGCCAGTCCTCCCCCGCTCTTGCCGCTGCCCATTTCGGGGGAAAGGGTCACGCTGACCGTATATTGCTTGGGAATGCTCAGGGCAATGATCACGCCTGCCACCAGTCCCACGGCAGCAGCGAGATATAACTTCCTGCGGATGGCGAATATGCGACGGATCAATGCCATCCAGTCAATTGTCACTTCATCCTCCTCCCCGCCTTCGGGACGGGTGAAGAGGGGCTGTTCCATCTTATCAGTTTTCTTTTCTTCCATAGGTATTACTTCTTGATCAGGTTCGTAATTGTGGCGAACATGGTAGCGAGGGAACCGAAGGAGCTGGCATAACTCAAAATTTCAGCCACGCTGACACCCTTGCGGTCTTTCTTGCTCGGCACAATAATTTCACACCCCGGTTCGATCTTGTCGCTGTCGCGGCTACCCACCTGGGTGACCTGACCGTTCATATAGATAATGAATTTTTTGGATTTCTTCGCATTGTCGGCATAGCCTCCTGCCTGGTCGAGGTAGTAGCTGACATTCTTGCCTTTCAGATAGGCCACCGTGTTGGGAACCATTACGGCACCGTCGATTTTCACGGTGTTGTTCATCTTGGGGACACTGATGACATCGCCTTCACGCAACACCAGGTCGTACTCGCCGCCGGGATTGGCCAGGGCTTTCTCCAGATCGAGTCCCACACTGAAAGTGTCTTCCACACGCACACCCAGGGAGTCCATCATGGCCTTGCCGAACTGGCGGTTCATAATCTCAAGGACATCGCGCATGCGCTTCTTTTCATCCTCATTCGCCACACGGGTCAGCTTCGCTCCGCGCAGGTAGGCCTTGGGAGTAGCACCTCCGGCCTTGCGCAACAAGTCGGACAGGCGTTCTTCGCGGCTGGTCATCGCATAGGTACCGCCAAACAGCACTTCGCCGGTGACCTGTACGTTCTGCTGGGCCTGATAACCCGGGCTGCGGCGCACGAACACCTGATCGTAAGGCTGGAGCACAAATCCCTGCTGGCCGTCGATCACAAAGCCGTCCTTCAGGGCAAAGGTAAAGGTCTGGCCGATGCTGTCGGTATAGCTGGTGCTCTTGGGATCCTTGATACGGCGGGAAACGTCCACCCGTACGGTAGAGGCAGCTTCCAGCAATCCGCCGGCACGGATAATCAGGTCTTCCAGCGTCATGTTGTCCGAGAAGGAATAGCTGTCCGGACGGGCAACCTCGCCATAGATCATCACATCGCCGCGGTCTTCCAGGTCATGGATGCTGGGGATGTTCAGAATGTCATTCTTCTGCAAGGGGATATCGGGAGAAGTACCGTTCAGGATGCCTGCCACATCGACACTGACAATCTCGGTCGTCAGGTCGGGACGCTCGCGCTGGAGCACGGCACGCTTCATAAAGGCATCGCCGGTCAGCCCTCTGGCCTCGGTGATCAGGGCACGGACGGTGTTGAGTTCTCCGCTCAGCTGGTAAATGCCGGGACGATAGACCGCACCGCGGATTTCCAGTTTGTTGGTGAAGCGGTTCAGGATGGCTTCGGCCGTCACCACGTCGCCGTTGCGCATCTGGTAGGCACTGAAGTCCTTGTCCCTGACGGTATTGATCTCATATTCTTCCCCGTTCTGGCGAACCACACGGAGGGATTTCGTATAGGCTTCGGCATCGAATCCGCCGGCATACTGAATCAGGGTGGCCAGGGATTCCCTGGCTTTCATTTCGAAACGCATGGGGCGCTTCACGTTGCCGCTGAACCTGACCATCACTTCATAGGCAGGCACAATGATGACATCGCCTTCCTGCAGACGGATATCGTCCTGGATCTTGCCCTTCATGATGAAGTCGTACACATCGACATCGGCGATCTTCTGTCCGGAGCGGACTACCTGCACGCTGCGGAGACTTCCGATCTCGTTCACGCCGCCTGCCCGGTAAAGCGCATGGAAGACGGTGGAGAAGCTGCTCAGGGCATAGGTACCCGGCTGCATCACCTCACCCATCACATTGATCTGGATGGTACGGGTATTGCCCAGGGTCAGACGGATTTCCAGATTGCCCTCGGCACTGTCGAGACCGCTGTACGTCTTGCCCAGCACCTTCTTGAGGTAATCATTGGCCGCGCTCACGGTCATGCCGCTCAGGGAAACGGGGCCGATCTTCTCGATATTGATGGTTCCGTCGGGAGAAATCTGCTGACGGATGGTATTCTGGCTGGTACCCCAGATGTCGATGATCACCTCATCGCCCGGGCCGAGCCGGTAGTTGGGCGGAGTAGCCAGATTGACACTGGGTTCAAAGGTAAGATTGCGGGTATTGAAAATGTTGCGTCCGAACACCTGGTCCTCGCGGGCAAGTTCGGCAGCATCATGGCGTAAAGTCTGCAGGGAATCTCCTTCCATCCTTAAATTGTCCACCATAGGATCTTCGCGGACAATTCCACGCATGCGGGAACCATGCTGATCGGAACTTTTCATCTGTCCGGCATCAATTCCCTGCTGTTGTTCGTACAGTTTCTTTACTCGTTCGGCCTGTTCGCGTGTGACGCCTCGCCGCGCCAGTTCAGTAGCCAGCTGACGCTGGTCCTTCCCTTCGGCCATCCCCTGTTTCACGTACTCCAGTACTTGCTGGTCGCTCATGGTCTGTGCACAGACAGAGGGAGCAGCAAGGAACAGACACAGAAACAACGGAATTACCAGTGAATGTTTCTTCATATCTACTTCTTAAGTTTTTGTATAATGATTGTTTTTATTGACTTTCAGGGCTCCCCCAGCGCCTCGACGATCAGGCGGACCTGAGCGGGCGTAAAGCTGCGCACCTTCTGGCTGAAACCGGACGCATGAAGCGCGTCGACCAGTGCAGGCTGCAGGGAAATCCAGTACATCAGTTTGCGGCGGGCAGCCCCTGCCGTGATGTTGGGAGCATAGCAACGGGCAAGTTCCCCGATGCCGTAAGAGCGAATCTGAAAAGTATCCATATCTTTGTTTCTGTTAATTGATTATAGGATAAAGATACTCATTTTCAGTGATATAAGCAAGTTTTTCCGGACTCTATTCCGGACTCTGTCCCGGTCTTTTTTCACCTCCTGACCGTGTGTTGCCACATCCCTGTCGGGCCTTATCGTGCATCATCGCCCGTCATTCGCCGACAAGCGTCCGTAAGGTGCAAACCGTTCTTCGGAAGGTGTTACCTTTGTCATACAGACAACGGGAAGGAAGGTTCCGGACACGCTCTCCGGATTATCCGGAAAATCCGGAAAAGCCGACAGGTGATTACCTCAGCATCGACCGCACGATCCCCCGGCATCGACTGGTCAATATCCTGGCATTGACAGGTCAATACCTCAGCATCGACTGGTCGATATCTTGGCATTGACAGGTCAATGCAGGAATGGCCGGAACCCGAAAGTCCGGAGTCTGTAAGGAACTTATTTATTAACTCTTTAATTTATCGTATTATGTTAAACTACAGTATCGCCATGAGAAGCAACCCCATCGACAAGGGGGCTCCCAAGAAAGCTTATGCCACTTCACAGTACAGCGAAGTGATGAACATCAACCAGTTTGCCGAACATATTGCCAGCCACGGCAGCGTGTACAAGCGTTCCGACGTGGCGGCGATCCTGACCATGGCGGTGGACTGCCTGCGTGAACAGCTGCTGGAAGGCAAGAAGGTGGAACTGGGCGACCTGGGGTTCTTCTATGTCCGCATCAGCGGTGAGGGGGCTCCTTCGGCTGCCGAGTACAATCCGGCCATTTACGTCAAGAAGCTGAACGTGAAATGGCAGTGCGGCGCCCGCTTCAAGGATCTGCTGGGTGAAGCCGTCTTCAACCTGGTGGCTCCGCGCTCTGTCAGCCAGAAAGTGCTCAAGGCTCACAAGGCCGGTGAAACAACCGTGGATATCTCGCCGGAGGTGACGGAGGAAGAAACGGATGACCAGGGCGGCATGGGTGTCTGACCAGCGGAAATAACTGACGGGAACTGACGCGCGGCGGCAACCCTTTCCAGACAGGCGGTGAGCGGACTCTCCGAAAAAGACTCCGGATCCGTCAGGCGCAAGTGGCTTTCACCAGGGAAAGCAGGAAACCGTTCCGTCAGGCTCCTCAGTACTTCCGGCCCCAATTATATAAACCTTAATCTTAACTGCTTATGGAAAATACCAGCAAGAAAAAAACAATCTGGAGCCTGGTGCTCAAAGTGATCATCACCGTGGCAACCGCCGTCGCAGGTGCCTTCGGACTCAGTGCCTGCGGGGTGATCTAGCGGAAGAAACCGGAAAGGATTCCTGATTTGAAGGAGGGCTGCACAAGGCAGACCCTCCTTTCCTTCTGTCATGAAACACTTAACCAGCGGTTAAATTTCTTCGATCAGTTCGCACCAGGTGTAGCTGACCCGCAGCAAAGCGGCACTTCCGCTCACCTGAATGGCGATATAATGGCGTCCTCCGTAACGGACAAACTGTCCTTCCATACCGAACAGCGGTCCCTTGCGGACAACCCGCACCCGGACATTTTTCTTGTTCTTCAGTTTTTCGGGATCAATGAACCGCGTCCCCTGGATCTCAGGGTTGGTGGCCCGCATGAAATTCTGCATCTCCCGGTTGGATATGATACAATAGTCGGCACTCTCCCGTCCGCGCCTCATGAAATACGTGGGAAAAGGAATGGACTGCTGCAAACGTCTGCACCATTCGCGATCGTAGTGGCTACATCGTATGAAAAGCAGATTATGGATGGCGGGAACAAGAATCCGTTCGCAACGTTCGCTTCCATCTTTTGCGTCCTGCAGCTCATAAGTCTGGGGGATATAATAAGGTATCTCTGAGTCACGAAGAAATTCGGCCACCTGCAATTCCTTACAATAGGTGGTCTGCAACGGGATCCATATCGGGTTTTCTTCGATCGTCTGTTTCATTTCTTTACCTGTCGTAACCCCGGCTGGAATTTTCCGCATGTATATTCTTCTCTCTCCACCAGGTTCTGCAGAAACCCGGTATACCACATCTATCTGGTTGATAATAAAAAGAGAAATGAAATAAAACATGCTTCCGTCTAGGAGAGACAAGCCCTCCCACAGCTGCCAGGTCGTATCATTTCCGTGCAAAGATAAGTATTTTTCTCGTTGATGATACACTTTTACTCTTGTTTTAACCAAATATTCCCGCATATTACAAAACAGGTATTTACATTTCCATGACAAAAGCGGATATTACTTCCGGTTATAGGGTATAAAAAAAGGTGAATAGCGAAACCGGAAAGAATGTATTACCTTTGCAGCGGATTAAAAAAGAAGTACAAAACCTAAGAAGTATAAAAAACTATGTTCAGTAAAGAAAACAGAGCAAATACCATTCACGGTATTTTATTGATTGCCTTATTCTCATTCGCTGCGTTCTACATCGCCGAAATTCCTTTCGTGAAAAGTCTGTCATTCAGTCCGCTGATTGTGGGTATCATCCTGGGTATGCTGTATGCCAACAGCCTGCGAAACAAGCTTCCCGAAACCTGGGTGCCGGGAATCAAGTTCTGTACGAAGCAGATCCTGCGTGCCGGTATCGTACTCTACGGATTCCGACTGACGCTGACACAGGTAGCTGCCGTGGGACTTCCGGCTGTGGTGATCGACACCATCATCGTGGCAGGAACCATCTTCCTGGGCGTATGGCTGGGCAAGCTGCTGAAAATGGATAAAGATACTTCGCTGATGACGGCTACGGGAAGCGCGATCTGCGGTGCTGCGGCAGTGCTGGGTGCCGAACCGGTCGTGAAATGTGAGGGCCACAAGACAGCCATCGCCGTATCGACGGTGGTGATCTTCGGAACGATCTCCATGTTCCTCTACCCTATCCTGTACCGCGCCGGTATGCTGGATGCGCTGAGTGATACGGGAGTAGCGATCTATACGGGAAGTACCCTGCACGAAGTGGCTCACGTGGCCGGTGCGGGTAACGCAATGGACCCGACCGACACGCTGGGTATTGCGGGTACGGCAACCATCACCAAGATGATCCGTGTCATGATGCTGGCTCCGGTGCTCGTGATCATGAGCTTCGCACTGGCCGGCCGCAAGAAGGCTGCAGCGGAGGGAGGCACGACTCAGAAGAGCAAGATCACCATTCCCTGGTTTGCCTTCGGATTCATCGGCATCATCTGTCTGAACTCACTGCTGCAATACCTCTTCGGAGTGGACAGCGTGAAGGAAATTCCGCTGAACGGTGCCATTGAATACATCGATACATTCATGCTGACCATGGCCATGACTGCCCTGGGTACGGACACCAGCATGGAGAAATTCAAACAGGCAGGTGCGAAACCTTTCCTGCTGGCCGGGCTGCTTTACATCTGGCTGCTGGGCGGCGGTTACCTGCTGACCAAGTGGCTGGTTCCGATGATCGGATAAGCCAATGTATGGGGTGAAAAATGGTTCAGGGGAAGTCTGGTTTGTGGTTCCGGACTTCCCCTGAATGGCTTTTATAACGGACAAACTTATAATCTGATACAAAAACACGGGATTTATATTACAAACAATTACATAATCACACAATAATCATCTTATCTATAACATCGGTAAACCCAAAGAGAAATAATCCTATCAAAATAACATCAAAAAGTGACATTGTATGTCATTTTAATAATATCTTTGCGGAGTGTTTTAAAACATAACACAAAAACTAATGTTTATATATCATTTTAACATGTAGAACCATTAAAACAACTACGAGATGAAAAAGAGATGGATTATTTTAATGACACTGATTGTCATCATCAGTCTGATCGGAGTACTGATGCCGGAAAACCCCGGACTGTGGGAACCTGACGAACGCATGAACACAGCCAACGTGGCCTGGATGATCACCGCCACTATTTTTGTCCTGATGATGACACCGGGACTTTCCTTCTTCTACGGAGGCATGGTCGGGAAGAAAAACGTCATCTCCACCATTCTCCAGAGTTTCATTGCCATGGGCGTGGTCAGTGTGATCTGGGTGGTATTCGGGTTCAGTCTGGCCTTCGGGGACGATTGCGGAGGATTTATCGGCAATCCGGCCAGCTTCTTCATGTTCCAGCACGTGGGTGCCAAGATAAACACTTATCTGGCTCCGACCATACCGCTGGCCCTGTATGCACTCTTCCAGATGAAATTTGCCATCATCACCCCTTCACTGATCACGGGATCATTCGCGGAACGGGTACGTTTCTCCGGCTACCTGATTTTCATGATCCTGTTCTGCATCTTCGTATATTGTCCGCTGGCCCACTGGACCTGGCATCCCGACGGATTCCTCCGTCAGATGGGAGTAGTCGATTTTGCCGGCGGTATCGTGGTACATGCTTCCTCGGGAGTGGCGGCACTGGCCGGTGCCATCTTCCTGGGACGCCGCAGCGGAAAGCGTCATGCCCCGGCCAACATCCCCTTTGTCATTCTGGGGGCTGCCATGCTGTGGCTGGGATGGTTCGGATTCAATGCAGGGTCTTCCCTGGCTGCCGACGGTATTGCCATCAAGGCTTTTCTGAACACCAATACGGCTTCGGCTACGGCCATGATGGTGTGGATCTTCTTCGACTGCCTGCGGGGACGCAAGCCTTCTGCACTGGGAGCTGCCGTGGGTGCCGTCGTGGGACTGGTGGCCATCACTCCGTCGGCCGGTTATGTCACCGTGGGGGAAAGTATCTTCATCGCCCTGACCACCACCATGGTCTGCAACGTGGCGGTTTACTGGAAAAACAAGACCAGTGTGGACGATGCGCTTGACGTATTCCCGACGCACGGTGTGGGCGGTATCTTCGGAACGGTTCTGACGGGAGTTTTCGTCAACGGACTGTTTGCAGGCAACGTCAGCGTGTTCCTGATCCACCTGCTGGCTGTCGTCCTGGTCTGCGGATATACCTTTATCGTCAGCTATGCCCTCTACTGGCTGACCAACAAGATGATCCCCCTGCGCGTATCGGCCAGAAGCGAAGCCATCGGTCTGGATCTCAGCCAGCACGACGAAAGCTACGGCTATGCGGATGAAGGGGAACGCGAGCTGGCGGAATACCATGCGGAGAACTGACCGCTTCCGGAAAGCCGGAAGCACTTCTTACCGGCTCCAAAGCGGTTCATTGTACCATTGTTTCGGAAATCCCATTGCTGCAACGTCAACAATGGGATAATCCTCCAACAAGGTTTTCAATTTCCGCCTGAAATCATTGTCTGGACAAACCGCATCCATCAGATAAGCCACACAACACAATTGAGCATACAGCTTCTCCTGTAGAACAGCTTCATGAATCCATGGGTTCTGCAACTTCTTAGGCAGTTGTGGCTTCCATGGATATTTTCTATTCCAGATACGAGCGTGATGAGCAATACAATTTCGCAATACTGACAAACTTTTTATCCAGCTCTCAAGATACAGATGCTGGGGCAATCCAAATTCTCTAGCAATCTGTTTCTTTAATGCATTATCCGATAAATTGCAATACAATTTGGAAAGTGTTCCAAAAGATGATACCTCCAAAGTCTTCCAGGCCGGAGGATATGGTGGATTATCATATCTGGCAAAATGCTCAACCAAGAAATCTTCTTTTGAACGTTTCAACTCTTCATCTATATTGGCCAGACATTTAGAAAAAATTACAGCATTGGAAAACAAGGATGCATCGGCAAACCAAAATGGTCCATAAGCGGATGATACAAACTGAATAACTTTTGTACGGAGTGCAATCTCAATACTCTGTATGGCAGAAAAAATAAGGCAACGTAATTCTTTATCAAAATTATATAAGGTTACTACGTTTTCAAATCTGCTGTGGGGTTTAAAGACATGATTAATCTTGTCACTCTCCATCGGTTTCCAATAGTTTGCCAAACGAAAGTAACTGATAATTTTCAAATATTCTATTGCTATGTGTTCATCATCAAACAGAAGACCTCTGCCTTTTAACATCACGATCTGATCAGCAATGCTTATAGGCTGCTTGGTATATGTTTTCATAAGTATATAAAAAATAAGTTCCGCCCTGGTACGCATTATAAAGAGGCGTGGCGGAAATTGTTGATACAAAAATACGACACTTCCCACTATTTACCAAAAGTTTCAGTGATTTTCTTCTGGCTCATACGCTGAAAGCCTCTGAGAATACCCCAAACAGGGTATTTCACCTTCGGGAAAGTGGAGCTAACTTTGCCGCAAAAATACTTCATGAATCTGGCTGCATTGATTTCGGGCGGAGTGGACAGTGCCGTAGCGGTCCACCTGCTCTGCGAACAGGGCTACAAGCCCGACCTGTTTTATATCCGGATCGGCATGGATACCGACGACGGACTGAGCTGCACGGCGGAAGAGGACATCGAACTGGCGACGGCAACGGCCCGCAAGTATGGCCTGAAGCTGGAAGTGGTGGATCTCCAGCAGGAGTACTGGGACCGGGTGGTGGCTTACACCATCGACAAGGTGAGACAGGGCTTCACGCCCAACCCGGACGTGATGTGCAACAAGCTGATCAAGTTCGGCTGTTTCGAGGAAAAGGCGGGACATGCGTACGACCGGATTGCGACGGGGCACTATGCGTCGACCTGCGAACGCGAAGGGAAGGTGTGGCTGGCAACGGCCAAAGATCCGGTGAAGGATCAGACGGATTTTCTGGCTCAGATTGACTATCTGCAGGTATCCAGGCTGCTGTTTCCGCTGGGGGGACTGATGAAGCAGGAGGTGCGCGAGACGGCTCTGGCGGCACGGCTGCTAAGTGCCCGCCGCAAGGACAGCCAGGGAATCTGTTTTCTGGGAAAAATCAACTACAACGACTTTATCCGACGTTTCCTGGGCGAACGGCCGGGGGCAATCGTGGAACTGGAAAGCGGCCGGGAGATCGGTACGCACAAGGGATTCTGGTTTCACACCATCGGACAGCGGAAGGGACTGGGACTGAGCGGAGGTCCGTGGTTCGTGGTGGACAAGGACCCGGAGAAGAACCTGCTGTTCGTATCGCGGGGATATGACACGGTGCATCAGTACGGACGGAAATTCCGGCTGACGGACTTTCATTTCATTACGGAAAATCCCTGGCCGGAAGCCGGGGAACAGGAAATCTGCTTCAAGATCCGCCATACGGACCAGTTCCTGCCGGGGGTGATCCGACCGGCAGGAACCGGTTATGAGGTGGAGAGTCCGCACCTGATCCAGGGAATCGCACCGGGTCAGTTCGGTGTGATCTACGACCGGGAGGCACGGCTCTGCATCGGAAGCGGGGAAATCCGCCGGTGTCCCGGATAAAAGGCCATACGGCGGGCAGTTTATCGGAAACTGATCTGCACGGACTGGACTTTTTCGGAATCGCCTCCTGTCTGAAGGGTGAAGACACCCGGTTCAAGCACGTGCTCCATCCGGTTGTTCCAGATCCGGAAGCTTTCCCAGGGCAAGCGGAAAAGGACTTCCCGGCTTTCTCCCGGCTGGAGGAAGACGGAAGCAAAGCCTTTCAGCTCTTTCTCGCAGGGAATGACCGTGGCTACCTCGTCACGGACATAAAGCTGCACGACCTCGCGGGCTGCCATGCGTCCGGTATTGCGTACACGGACTTTCACGCAAACCGTATCTCCCTGAGCATATTCCGTGCGGTCGGTTTCCGGACGGCCGTAGGCAAAGGTGGTATAACTCAACCCGAAACCGAAAGGAAACTGGGGACCTTTTTCCAGATCGGCATGCTCAATGCGGGCGAAGCTTCTCCGGAAATTATAAGCCACCGGAACCTGTCCGGCATGACGGGGGAAAGTCTGGGTCAGCTTGCCCGAAGGAGAAGTTTCTCCGAGCAGCAGGGAGGCTACGGCCGTTCCTCCCAGGGTTCCGGGATACCATGCCTCAAGCAAAGCATCGCAGGAAGCGAGCACCTGATCCAGAACCAGCGGACGTCCGTTGAACAACACGGCTATCACCGGTTTGCCGGTGGCCTTCAGCGCCCTGAGCATCTGTATCTGCTCTTCGGGAATCTGCAGGCGGCCCGTGGTAACGGCTTCGCCGATATGGAAGGCATACTCACCGATACAGGCCAGGACAACGTCTACTTCCCGGACCCGTTCTTTCAGACCGGCAATGTATTCCGGAGTGACACCATCCCAGGCGCATCCGGCATGGATCAGCTGTCCGCGGGGCATCTTCCCGCAGAATCCTTCCCAGACAGACACGACTTCACCGGCCTGACCTTTCATCGTCCAGGATCCCATCAGATCGGCTTTCATATCTGTAAACGGACCGGCCAGAGCAATCTTTTCCGTGCCGGACAAGGGCAATGCAGAGGAGTCATTTTTCAGCAGCACCATGCTTTCAAGAGCCATGTCCAGCACGGTCTGGCGGATTTCACGCGACCCGGTGATCTTTTTTTCCTTCCGTACGTCGAAATACTTATAAGGATCATCAAACAGGCCGGTAGTGAACTTCAGGGTCAATGCACGTGCGGCTGCCCGGTCTATCAGGCTGGAGTCTATCTCTCCGGCAAGCACAAGCTCCCTGAGCCATCTGGCATACTGTCCGGATGACATATCCATGTCAAGTCCGCTCTCCATGGCGCGCCGGGAAGATTCACGGCCATCGCGGGAAGCTCCTTCCGTGACGGCATGTCCCAGAGTGGTCCAGTCGCTCATATACAATCCCTTAAACTGCATTTCCTCCCGGAGCAGGTCGGTATTGATCCGTCTGTTCATGGTGACCGGCTCTCCGTCATAGGAGGTATAGGAACACATGACAGACGACACACCGGCATCAACAGCTGCCTGGAAAGGCGGCAGATAACGTTCTTTCAGATCCCGGTAAGAGAAATCCGTATTCTGGTAGTCGCGTCCTCCCAGCAGGGCTGCATAGCCGATGAAATGCTTGACACAGGCGGCCAGGGTATGTCCGTCGGACAGGTTGTCGCCCTGAAAGCCACGGACCCGTGCCGCGGCCATCGCAGCTCCCAGGAAAGCATCTTCGCCCGAGGTCTCCATGATTCTTCCCCAGCGGGGATCATTGGACACATCCACCATGGGAGCATATGTCAGCTGGATGCCGGAAGCCGTTGCCTCGCGTGCAGCAGCCTCAGCACTCCTGCGGACCATGACCGTGTCCCAGCTGCATGATTCGGCCAGAGGGATGGGAGACAGCGTACGGTAGCCGTGAATGACATCTTCATGGAAGATCAGCGGAATGCCCAGACGGCTGTTCCCGACCGCTTCTTCCTGCAGGGAACGGTTCAGTGCGGCCCCGTTGGCCTTGAGCAGTGCACCGATCTTTCCCTGACGGATCTGTGCCCGGACTGCAGAATCGCTGGAGGCATAATAGGGAACCAGGTTCAGTTCGGCAATCTTTTCCTCCAGGGTCATCCGCCTGAGCAGGTCATGGACACGCACTTCCACCGGTTTGTTCCGGTCCTTATAGTCCGGTATATTCTTCGCAAAAAGACTGCCGGACAGACTTAATAACACACTTACTTTTATCAGATCAGACCATTTCATAAACTGTTGTCTTTATATTCTTACTTAGTTTTCTTCCACAGACGGTTCATGTCTTCCAGCGATTTACCCTTGGTTTCCGGAACAAATTTCCAGACGAACAGGGCCGCCAGGATGCAGATGATGCCATACAGGGCATACACAAACAAATGACCGAAACGGACTCCCATATCGCCTGCACTCATGTTGTACATGGGCAGGAAGGTGGAAGATACGATGAAATTAAAGATCCACTGGAAGGCCACAGCCACGGCCACGGCTCCTCCGCGGATGGTATTCGGAAAGATTTCGGCAATCAGCACCCAGCAGACGGGGCCCCAGCTGAACATAAACGAGGCACTGTAGATCAGGATGCAGATGACAGGAGCTATGGCAGGAAGACCACCGACAGCATTGTTCAGTGCCACTCCCAGCGCTCCCACGGCCATGCCCAGCGAACCGGCAATCAGCAGCGGCTTCCGTCCTACCCGCTCGACGGTAAAGACGGCCAGCAGGGTGAACAGGATGTTGATCACTCCCATCAGAACGGTCTGTTCCATGGGGTCGCCCATTCCCATGCTTTCAAAGATACGGGGCGCAAAATAGAGGACTGCGTTGATGCCCACGATCTGCTGGAAGACGCTCAGCATGATACCGACAAATATCACCGTTACCCCGTAGGTGAACAGTTTTTCGGTACGCACCTTCACGGTCGTTCTGATCTCCTGAAGAATGGTTTCGGCCTGAGCCCGGCCGTTGATCCGTGCCAGTACCGACAGGGCTTTCTCATGCCGGCCTGTCAGAACCAGATAGCGGGGAGTCTCGGGCACCAGCAACACCAGACAGGTAAACAGCCCGGCAGGAACGATCTCACTGACAAACATCAGCCGCCAGCCGGTGGTAATGCTCCAGGCAGCTTCCTCCGGATTGAGAATCCGGCTGATTCCTTCGGTCACTTCCACCACCGGATTGGCATGATTGCCCAGGATCAGGAAATTCACGAAATAGACAACCAGCTGACCGAAGATGATGGCAAACTGGTTCCAGGACACCAGGGTGCCGCGAATGCGGCTCGGGGCAACCTCGGCGATATACATCGGACAGATGGCAGAGGCCAGCCCGACTCCGATGCCTCCCAGAATGCGGTAGAAATTGAAAGCCAGCAACAAGGGGAAGGAAGGCACTCCCTTTTCGAAAAAGAGAAACTCCGGAGCATACGATCCGGCTGCAGAAAGAAAGAACAGAATACCTGCCCAGAAGAGGGACTGCTTGCGCCCCAGACGGGTAGCGAAGAAACCGGAAACGGCACTTCCGATGACACAGCCCACCAGCGCGCTGGAAGAGGTTATCCCATGCCAGGTATCCGTATACACAAAGTCCTGTGCGCCCATAAAGAAAGCCTGAAGGCCTTTCTCCGCACCGGAAATCACAGCCGTGTCATATCCAAACAGCAATCCGCCCAACACGGCTACACAAACGATGGAAAACAGGTAGTATTTACTACCTGTCTCTGTATGATTCATCATAATAAGATTTAGCAATACATATTTACGATCGCTTCATAAAGTTCCTGCTTGCCGCTGGTCTGTTTCGGTTCTCCATTTTGTCTGGCATAGGCAACCAGGTCCTCCAGAGACATTTTTCCCTCTTCGAACTCTTTTCCCTTGCCGCCGTCGAACGAAGCGTAACGGTCGGAAAGCATCTGTCTGTAAGGAGATTCTTCAAGCAGACGGGCTGCACTCTCCAGGGCTCTGGCCATAGCGTCCATTCCTGCGATATGAGCAATGAAAAGATCTTCCAGATCGGTAGAGTTCCGCCGAACCTTTGCATCGAAGTTGGTTCCTCCGTTGCCCAATCCTCCGGCACGGATAATCTGCATCATGGCCTGAATCAGTTCATAATGGTCGATCGGGAACTGATCGGTATCCCATCCGTTCTGATAGTCTCCGCGGTTGGCATCAATGGAGCCCAGCATGCCGTTGTCTACCGCCACTGCCAGTTCATGCTCGAAGGTATGTCCGGCCAGCGTAGCATGGTTGACTTCGATATTCACCTTGAAATCCTTGTCCAGACCGTGTGCCTTCAAAAAGCCAATAACCGTTTCGGTATCCACGTCATACTGGTGCTTGGTGGGTTCCATCGGCTTGGGTTCAACGAGGAAGGTACCGGTAAATCCTTTGCTGCGGGCATAGTCGCGTGCCAGGGTCAGCATCTGTGCCAGATGTTCCTTTTCGCGCTTCTGGTCCGTATTGAGAAGGGACATATATCCTTCGCGGCCACCCCAGAAAACATAATTCATACCGCCCAGCTCGATTGTGGCATCGATGGCGTTCTTGATCTGGACAGCAGCACGGGCCACGACATCAAAGTCCGGATTCGTTGCCGCTCCGTTCATATAACGGGGATGTGAAAAGACATTGGCCGTTCCCCAAAGCAGTCTGATGCCGGTTTCTGCCTGTTTTTCCTTGGCATAAGCCACTATTTCCTTCAAATTGGCCTCATACTCTTCAATGGTGGCAGCTTCGTCACACAGGTCTACATCGTGGAAACAGTAGTATTCAATCCCCATTTTCTGCATAAACTCAAAGCCTGCATCCATTTTTGCCTTAGCATTCTGCAGTTTGTCATCGCTTTCCAGCCAGGGGAAGTTCCGGGTGCCTCTTCCGAACTGGTCTGAACCGTCTGCACACAGTGTATGCCACCATGCCATCGAAAACTTCAGCCAGTCTTTCATCTTTTTGCCCAGGATCACCTTTTCAGGATCATAATAACGAAATGCCATGGGGTTCTTGCTTTCTACCCCTTCATACTTGATCTTCCCAATTCCGGGAAAATATTCTTTTTTTGCCATAGTGTTAAATATTTAAGTTAGTATCTGTTATTCATTATTTTCTTTCAGCCGTTCCAGACATTCCAGCCACCTGCCGTAAGCTTCGGCACAGGCAGCCGCACGGACGGGATCAGGTTCCGTCACACCCAGTTTCTCCAGCGTGGCGAAGGCTTCCCCATGATCCCGGTAAACTCCGGCTCCGATTCCCGCACCTTTGGCGGCACCCGTCGCTCCGTCCGTATCATACAACTCGATCACCGCTCCCGTTATGTCGGCCAGTGTTTCGCGGAACAAGGGACTGAGGAACATATTGGCGCATCCGGCATGGATTTTCTTCACGTCGATTCCCATTCCCTTCATGATGTCAATGCCATACTTGAAGGAAAAGACAATGCCTTCCTGAGCTGCCCGCAAGAGGTGATTCCGGTTGTGTATATTGAAATTAAGACCCTGGACGGAACAGCCGGTCTCCTGATCCTGCAACATGCGTTCGGCTCCATTGCCGAAGGGAAGAATGCTTACTCCTTCCGAACCGACAGGCACGCGGGAGGCCAGTTCATTCATGTCAGCATAGGAAATTCCTTCCGGGAACAGTGTTTTCCGGATCCAGGCGTTCAGAATGCCTGTACCATTAATGCAGAGCAGCACGCCAAGACGGGGATTCTCCGCAGAATGATTGACATGGGCAAACGTATTTACACGCGACTGCGGGTCGTAGCTCACCACTCCGTTTACTCCATACACCACTCCGGACGTTCCTGCCGTTGAAGCAATCTCACCCGGATTGAAGACATTCAGCGAAAGCGCATTGTTGGGCTGGTCACCGGCCCGATAAGTCACCGGAGTGCCCACAGCCAGCCCCAGTTCGGCGGCCGCTTCCGCCGTCACCCGTCCCTGTTCGGCGAAGGTGGGTTTCACCTCTGCCAGCAGAGAACGGTCAAATCCGTAATAATCCAGAAGAATACCGGCTACCGAATTGTTTCTGAAATCCCAAAATACTCCTTCCGACAAGCCGGACACCGTGGTACAGATTTCCCCTGTCAGCTTCATGGCAATATAGTCACCCGGAAGCATGATCTTGTCAATCTTTCCGAAGATTTCCGGTTCATTTTCCTTGACCCATGCCAGTTTGGAGGCCGTGAAATTACCGGGAGAGTTCAGAAAGTGCGCAAGACAGGTTTCCTTTCCGATTTCCCCGAAAGCCTTCCGCCCGTATGGAACTCCCCTCGAATCACACCAGATAATGGCCGGACGCAACACCCGATGCTGCCGGTCCACACAGACCAGTCCGTGCATCTGATATGAAATACCTATCGCCTGAATGGTTTCCGGCCGGACACCGGATGCATTCAGAACATCCCGGGTGGCATACTTCAGAGATTTCCACCACTCTTCCGGATCCTGTTCCGCCCATCCTTTCTTCACGGCGATGATCCCGGCCTCAGACTTCGGATAAAAAGCCCCGGCCACACATTTTCCAGTCTCCGCATTCACCAGACTAGCCTTGACTGATGAACTGCCTATGTCATACCCCAACAAATACATTGTATATCGTAATTATTTTATTCGTCTGCCTACCCCTTATATAATTGCTTGGTCTTCAGAAGTATTTTCTTGTCAAACCGGTAGTACCGGGCTGCCCGGTGAGCAACCCCCTGCTGGTATTCATCCAACGGAATGATATATTCCTTCTGAATCATTTTCTTATGGAAATTCCGGATATCGACACTTGTACCGATCAGTGCCTCATAAAGACTCCGCAGTTGGGCCATCGTAAACTTCTTCGGCAACAGTTCAAAAGCATAAGCAGGATTGAGTCTGACATACTGGCAAAGAAACTCGACGGCTTCCTTGATAATCCGGTTGTGGTCGAATGCCAGAGTCCTGATCTGCGTCATGGGAACCCATTCCACCAGGCAGTTATCCTGTTGTCTGTTCAGAGAACGGTCGATCTTCACCAGTGCCAGATAAACAACGGTAACGATCCGTGTCACTCTGGTGTGTTCCACCTTTTCCAGCCAGTGAACATCCTTCGGATTCCGGGTGCGGTCTTTTGAGCCGAATGCTTTGAACTGTATCATCTTCAGGTTCTTCAGTCCGGTGAGTTCATTCAGTACCCGCTTGGCTGCCTCGTCCAGGTCTTCATCCTGATAAATCAGACTGCCCGGAAGTTTCATGTCATGGAAGCTTTCCCCATTGTCTTCCCCCTTGCGATGCAGCAACAGTACATTCAGGTTCTCACCATCAAAACCGAAAATAACACAATCCACAGAAAAATGGTTAACGGCAAAAGGTCTGTCTATTTCCATAAAGTATTATTTTTAAGTTTAAACAAAGATGACTGATAAATCTGAAAAAGACAAATTCAAAGTCATATTTTAAACTTTTTTATACCATTAAAACTCAGCCCCTTGAATATCGTAGTTTTTACAATATCCAAGGGGCTTTATTTGCCAGCCGGCTCAGGTCTCAAAGAGATGCAAAGCATCCGGTAGAACCGGCTTGGCTCAAAAGCTGCAACCGGAACCGGCGGAACGAATCATACGGATCAGTCGCAGGCAGAGAAGCGCAGCTTGTAGCTGAACGGCATCTGCGGGATCTTGTATTTCAGCATGGTTTCCGGACCACAGCTGGCATTACCCAGACCGCGAACCAGTGCATCCAGATGAAGGATGATGCACGGACGTTCCTGGAGTTCCCAGAGGTGGTTGGCCTTCATCAGGTCGGCATCCGTATAACGCAGGGCGGAGAAGGATACACCGCCTTCGGTCTGGATGCTGACACCACGTCCCTGGCAGTTGGTCAGCTTCAGTTCACGCAAGCCTTCGCGGTTACCCATGGACTGGGGTTTCACGTAAGGTACAACCATGTCTTCCACAGTGGTGCGGTAGCGTCCTACCATGCAGCCTGCATGACGGTCGTTGTAGTTTTCCCACGGACCGTATGCATAATAGTCCACATTGTTCAGACCGGCATTGACGGAGCATACCAGACCGGTACGACGCAGGTCGGCAGTCTTCGGAGTGAGTTTCACATCCATATCCATTACGCCGCCCGGATAGAACACATACGTGATCTCAGTGTCGCAGAGACTTCCCTTGCGGACAGTCTTCACAACCACATTACCGCTGGCTTCTTCCACAGCCTCACAGGTACCGGTGGGTTCCAGTCCGTTTTCGGTCTTCTCGAAGCGGTCGTTTTCAATCCAGCGGTGGTTATCAAAGATGAAACCTTCACCGCCATAGATGACATCCAGTCCGTTCAGGCGCAGGGCAGTCATCCGTCCGGTTGTGGTATCAAAGGCTGCATCCACAAATCCGTTGCCGACGGTCAGGCTCTGACCTTCTTTCTTCACGGCCAGCCTGGGTACACGGGCATTGATGCGCAGTTCCGGCAGTCCGGCACGGCTGGTCAGTTCAAACTGCTTCTGGGCTACTTCATGACCGGCTCCGGCCCATACCGTTGCCTTGCGCTGGCGCACGGTCAGATTGATCATCACTTCTTCACCGTTCTTCGATGCTTTCTTCAGGTCAGCTCCCGACAGCGGCAAAGTGAGTGAAACGGAATCATAGGGGGCTACATCGGCCAGCTGCATGCTGTCTGCTCCCACTACATAACCGTCTTTCACGGTTTCCCAGCGCAGATCGAAATCAGCCAGAGAAGTAAAGTTATACGTATTTTTCAGACTGACAGTCACTTCGTTTCCGTTCTTGTCATTATTCTCCAGACGGAACTTGATATACTGATAAACGGCTTTCACTTCCTTCAGCTTCGGAGTTTCCTCGCGGGTAGCGGGGATGATACCGTTGGAGCAGAAGTTGCCCTGGTGCGGGCCGGGGAAGTCGTATCCGGTGTGCAGACGTCCGGCATAGTTGCCCTGCTTGATTTCAACCGGTTCATAGATGGCCTGGTCTACCCAGTCCCAGATGGCACCACCGATGGTAGACGAACTGCTTTCGATGCTGTTCCAGTATTCAGTCAGGTTACCGATGGCATTACCCATGGCATGTGCATATTCGCAGATGAACATCGGCTTGTCGAACGAGTTGACATACTGATCCATCCAGCCCATGCTGGGATACATCTTCGAGTAGAGGTCACTGAAACGGTTACCGCCGAACTCCTTGCCGTCGCGGGTACTTTCGTGGTGTACGGGACGGGGATCAAGGCGCTTGGCTGCATCGTAGCAGGCCTGGAAGTTGTTACCGCCTCCACATTCATTGCCCAGACTCCAGAAGATCACACTCGGATGGTTGCGGTCACGCAGCACCATGCGGTCGATGCGGTCCACAAAGGCCGGAATCCATGACGGCATGTCACTGATGGACTGGTTGGCATGGTCTTCCAGATCGGCCTCATCCATGGTATAGAGTCCGTAATAGTCGAACATGGCATACATCTTCGACGCGTTGGGATAGTGTGAGGTACGGATGGTATTGATGTTATTGCGCTTCATCAGCAGCACATCCTGCAGCATGGATTCCACCGTTACGGCACGTCCGTAGAGCGGATGGCTGTCGTGGCGGTTCACACCCTTGAAGAAGACGCGCTTGCCGTTGATATATACCAGCGGACCGCGTACTTCGATGTCGCGGAAACCATATTTGGTAGAGAAGGCCATTTCGTCCTTGCCTCCAGCACGCTGGATAACGCTCACCGTATAGAGGTTCGGTGTTTCTGCTGTCCACAGGCTGAGGTTCTTCACGCGGAAGTCAGTCTTAACCTTGCAGGTTGTTTCACGTTCAGAGAAACGCACGGTCTGTTCGGTTTCAGCCACTACCTTGCCCGACGGATCCGACAGACGGACAACAAGTTCCTTTTCGCCTTTCAGACGTCCCCGGTTGTCGAGCGTCAGTTCCACCTGCATTTCTCCCTGACGGTAATCAGCCGAAGCATCCAGGCGGGAAGTAATGTAATGATCGCGCACGCTCACCAGCGGTGTGTTGTAGAGATAAACATCGCGGAAGATACCGCTCATACGGAACATGTCCTGACATTCCAGGTAAGAGCCGTCGCTCCAGCGGAACACCTGTACGGCCAGTTTGTTCTGTCCCGGACGGAGATAAGAAGTCAGGTCAAATTCAGCCACGTTGTTGGAACCCTGGGTATAGCCCACGTACTTTCCGTTCAGGTAAACCAATGCGGCACTGTAGATACCGTTGAACTGGATGAAAGTGCGCTGTTTGTCCCAGCCTTCGGGCAGGTTGAAATAGCGGACGTAAGAGCCCACGGGATTGATACCGTAGTTCTTTCCGCCGTCATTGAATCCCTTGCGGGCATCGATATAGGGCGGTGTGTTGGAGTGCGGATACTCCACATTGCAGTAGATGGGACGGTCATATCCCTGCATTTCCCAGTTGGAGGGAACAGGAATCGTAGCCCAGCTGCTGACATCATAGTCTTCTTTATAGAAATCCAGCGGACGTTCAGACGGCTGCGGCACGAAGTTGAAGTACCAGTCGCCGTTGAGCAGCATCATGGCCTTGCTCTGGTTGTACACCCACGGAGTGGCGTAAAACTCCTTGTCGGCCAGCATTTCCTGTTCGCTGAAATAAGGAATATAGGTGGCATGGCCCTTTTCCTTGTTTTCCTCGAAACGGGTTTCGTCTTCCCAGTACACCTTCTCGCGTGCAGCACCGGAAGCAGAAGCCGGAGCAGCCACCTTGCTTGCCGTGATGCGGAAAAGGGTTTCCTTCGACGTACCGGCCTTGGCTACATCCACCAGGGCGATGGTTCCGTCTTCGCGGCAGGAAGCTACCCACTGCGCCTTGTTTGAAGGAATCAGCTGCACATACTCGCCGACAGGCTTGATGAGCCACAGCTGCATTTCGTCAGATCCGTTCACTTCCGCCACCTGTGCCAGGGCATTGTCGGCAGCCCGTACGGCCCGGTTCTCAAAAGGATTAATCAGCCGGAAGCTGCCGGAAAGATCCGTGATGCTCCACTGCTGCTGTTTGTCCGATTCACTCACTGCGGCCAGTTTCACATTCGGGGCCGAACCTGAATAGCTCCAGGCCTTTCCCGGATACTTGACTGAGCAGACATTGTAGAGCTTCTTCTTGTCGAAGCGCACCTGTGCCTGCAGGCCCTGTACCGCCAGGAATACGAGGCAAGTCAGAATGACAAATAAACGTTGTTTCATAAATTGTTATAGGTTTTTAAATTAAAGTCTGGGTAAAGATACGATTTTTCCGGGATATCCGGAGACTATTACGGATAATTTCCGGATCAGTCTCCCCGGTAGTAGTAGAGCAGGGTGTGGCGGGCAATGAAATCCGCATTCTCCTGTACCCAGCTGTCCGCTTCGCCAGACAGGGAAGCATCAGGCAACCAGCCGTTGGCAATGCAGCGGTGCAGCAGGTCGGGCGGACACAGCATTTCCTCGGTGAGCAGGCGGAAAGCCTTCCTGCGCGCTTCTTCCGGACGATACAGCGGATTGTCCGGGTCGGCAATGCAGGCAGCCACGTCCTTGGCCAGCAGAATACCTTTCTCCCGATTCACCAGCAGGACAAAGTCGCGGTGGGCACGGAACTGAGGCAGGGTGTGATTGTCGTCATCAGGCCATTGGAGCACTCCGGTCAGGAAACCGCGCAGGGCCTCATAGTCCGGCAGATAAGCCACTTCCCGCCCCTGTGTGTGCGCCGTAAAGAGTTCGTAGTTGCGGCGGTTCTGTTCCTTCACCCGCTCGGGCACTTCCGGTTCGGAAGTATAAAGTCCTTCCACTTCCTTCCAGCGTGAAGGATCGGCGGCCAGGCGGTCTGTCCATTCGTGCAGAAAGAGCGCCAGCGGTCCGGTCGGTACGATGAAACGGTCGCGCGGAGCAACATGGGCGATATAAGGCTGCATCGACGGCTCCGTCAGATAAGTATGTCCGAAAAGCCAGGTCAGCTTGCGATCAGCCTCTTCTTTCGTGGCAAAGGTATCCCAGAATCCGGCCAGTGTCTCATTCTCGGGAGCTTCCTCGTAGGCCCGCTCCACCAGTGGACGGAAAGCGGCAGCCTGACGGGTAATGTCCGGATGAAGGGGACTGACAAAGCCGTGGCTGAAAGTGGCTTTCTGCCAGGTGTTCCAGATGAGGAACGCCACGTCTTCCTCGTTCACCTCATCGGAGAGCCAGTCAGCCGACACCTTCCGGAACGGAAGCGGCTTCCCGTAAAGCGCAGTATGTTCCTTCGTGAAACATCTCCACAGTCCGAGTCCGGAAACGACATCTTCCACATAGGCTGCCACATACAGACACAGCTTGCGCCGGAAAGGTTCGGGCAGCTCCGTCAGCGTACAGGCCGCCAGCAGTTCGTTGGCCAGTGTCACATAATACGCATCCGAAGGACGGACAGCCGTATAGGGATGGATGGCCAGCCATTCTTTGGGGTAAAGGATTGATTTTTTCATGCGATATTTTAAAGAATTTGAGGTTACGGATCATGAGGTTACGGATCATAAAGGCAGTCCTGAATCAGTGTCTGGCCAGACACGTGATGAGCAGGGAGCAGGCCGTCAGACAGACTCCGGCTCCTGCCACTCCGGCCCAGCCGAAGGCATGCCAGCATGTACCTGCCAGGAAAGTGCCCGCAGCACCGCCCACAAAGTAGGTGGTCATAAAGATGGTGTTCACCCGGCTGGATGCCTGGGGAGCCATCGACAGGGCACAGGTCTGGTTGCTGATCTGTACGCACTGCATACCGATATCAATGAGGATGATACCGGCAATGAATCCGGTATACGTGTCCTGAAAGATATACATCACGGCCCATGCCGCAATCATCAGTCCGCAGCCGATGAAATTCAGGGGACGGACTCCCAGCCGGCGGACGGAGGCTCCCACAAAGGAAGCAGTCAGTGCCCCGGCCACTCCGCAGAGTCCCAGCATACCGATCACGTTGTTGCCGGCATAAAAGGGAGGTCCGCTCAGCTTGAAGGCCAGACAGGCCCAGAGCGCCAGGAAACTGCCGAAACAGAGTCCGGAACGTGCCGACACCATGCGGATCGTAGGCTGGCTGCGAAACAGATCCAGCAGAGACTTCATCAGCCCGCGATACGTCCCCCGGAAATTGGAAGGCATGTCGGGCAGGATGCGCAACACCACAAAGATGCAGACCAGCATCATCAGGGCAGCAATGTAATACATGGTGCGCCAGCCCCAGTATTCGCCGACAATTCCGCTGATCACACGAGATCCCAGAATACCGGCCAGCAGTCCGCTCACCAGCATCCCGACGTTACGGGCCTTGTTCTGCGGCAGCGAGAACTGCGAAACCATCGGTATGAAGATCTGCGGCATGACGGAACAGACACCCGTCACCAGCGAAGCCGCCAGTATGCAACGGATATCGGGCGCCACAGCCACAGCCAGCATGGAGCAGGCCAGCAGTGAAAAGTTAATCACAATAATGTTCCTCCGCTTGTAGAGGTCACCCAGCGGAATGATGAACAGCAGTCCCAGCGCGTAACCGATCTGCGTAACCATCGGAATGAGGTTGGCCGTAAACTCGGATACGTGCAAATCTTCGCCCATGCGGTTCAGCAGGGGCTGGTTGTAATAGAGGTTGGCAACTGCCACCCCGGAAATGATCGCCAGCATCCACAGCAGGGATGCGGGGATTCCTTTGTTTTCTTCCAATCGTATTCTCATGCCCCAAAGGTACGTTTTTTACCACAAAATGCCCTTATCCGCACCTGAAAAAGTGAAAAACGTCTTACCTTTGCAAAAAAATAAAGCCTAAAATTCTAACTCATAAACCAACCTTTTAACGACGATGAAAAAACTCGGATTATGCCTTGCCGTCCTCTTGCTGACGGCCCTTTGTGCCCAGGCTGCACGGGTAGACACTCTCTCCGTTGCGAGTCCCAAAATGAAACGGAACATTCCGGTAGTGGTCATCGTGCCCGAACAGGCACTGGCCGGAAACTCCTGCCCTACCCTCTATCTGCTGCACGGACACGGAGGCAATGCATTCACATGGCCGACCATCAAACCGGAGCTTCCCCAGATGGCTGACCGCGACGGTATTATCGTAGTATGTCCCGACGGAGAAGCGAGCTGGTACTGGGACAGTCCGCTACGTCCGGAAAGCCAGTTTGAAACCTTTGTAGCCCGGGAACTGACCGCCTGGATCGACTCCCGCTATCCCACCATCAAAGACCGCAAGGGACGGGCCATCACCGGACTCAGCATGGGCGGACACGGAAGTATGTGGCTGTCCTTCCGTCACAAGGATCTGTTCGGAGCAGCCGGAAGCACCAGCGGCGGTGTAGACATCCGTCCGTTCCCCCAAAGCTGGGGAATGAGCAACCACCTGGGTAAGGAAGCAGAAAACCAGAGCCGCTGGGATGCCCACACGGTCATGACCCAGCTGGACCGCATCCAGGATGGAGACCTCTCCCTGATCATCGACTGCGGAACGGAAGATTTCTTTCTGGAAGTCAACCGGAAATTCCATCAGGAACTCCTCAAGCGAGGTATCCGTCACGATTTTATCATACGTCCGGGTGCCCATAACATAAACTACTGGAACAATTCGATCGATTATCAGTGGATTTTCTTCCGCAAATACTTTAAAGGCTACCGTGATCCTGCCGCATCGAAATAACCGCCCCGCGAAATTGTGCGGTCGTTGCAGCGGAATTATGCAGTCGTTGCGGCAGGATCGTGCAGTCATTGCAATGGAATTATGCGGTCGTTGCGGCGAAATTATGCGGTCATTACGGCAGGATCGTGCGGTCATTGCGGCAGGGTTTGTACCACCATAACAATGACATTGCTGAAATCCGGGAGATCTCTACGGAAAGAAAAACTAAAACATTCATTTTCTTGGTAAAAACCAAATTATTCATTTCCTTTGTAAGAACAACAATTAACAACGCATTGCCTTATGGAAAATTATATTCGTTTTGACTGGGCCATGAAGCGCCTGTTGCGCAACAAGGCCAATTATGCGGTATTGGAAGGACTGCTTACCACCCTGCTGGAGGAAAAAGTAACCATCCACAAATTGTTGGAAAGCGAAAGCAATCAGGAGGATGAATTCGACAAATATAACCGCGTGGACATGCTGGCCGAAAATTCACAAGGAGAGCTGGTACTCATCGAGGTTCAAAACAACAACGAGTATGCGTACTTCCAACGCATGCTGTTCGGTGCGTCCAAACTGGTAACGGAATACATCAACCGGGGTGAAGGATATGAGAAGGTGCGTAAAGTATACAGCGTGAATATTGTATATTTCTCCCTGGGACACGGCAAAGATTTCGTATATCACGGGAAGACGGAATTCATAGGCATTCACGAAGGAGACATACTGGAACTCAGTCCATTCCAGAAACAGACATTCAAGGTGGACAAGGTCAGTCAGCTCTATCCGGAATATTACATTCTGAAAGTAAACGACTTTAACCGGGTAGCCAGGACACCGCTGGAAGAATGGATTTACTATCTGAACACAGGCAATGTTCCGGAACATGCCACAGCTCCGGGACTGGATACGGTGAAAGAGCAGCTGAAACTGGACCGTATGAGCCGGGAAGAACTGAAAGCATACTATAAGCATCTGGACAATATCGTGATTCTGCGTGACAACATCATGACGGAACGCGCAGAAGGCAGAGCAGAAGGGCGCGCTGAAGGCAGAGCAGAAGGGCGCGCAGAAGGCAGAGCAGAAGGGCGTGCAGAAGGCAGAGCAGAAGGGCGTGCAGAAGGCAGAGCTGAAGGTCTGGCAGAAGGACGTGCTGAAGAAAAGGCCGCTATTGCACGGAACCTGAAATCACTGGGATTGTCTCCGGAACAAATAGCAAAGGCTACCGGACTGACAGAAGCAGAAATCAATCAATTAACTACTGACCACCAGTAAGTGTAACAAACAGAAAGGCTGTTCCCCTGCCCTGCGGCAGTCGGGAACAGCCTTTTCCAAATATTCTGTCCACTCAGTCTCCTTTTGGAGGGAGACTCTTAAAATTCGATGACCAGTGACTGGCGAGCCGGTAAAACCAAATTACGTGTGAAATCCACTTGCTTGCCGCTGGCAATTTCCGTACCGGTTTTCCGTCCATTTGTCAAGGCATTGTAATGTTCGCTTGGCAATGTCTGTTCCTGGTCAGTACTGTTCAAAACGATCATTTCCGTCTTTCCTTCGTTTGTACGAGCATACAAGTATATTCCCTGCTGAGGGATATGATACTTTACGGTTTTGTATTCCAACATCTTTAGTTTAGTTTGGTTTAGCGGGGCAAATTTATATGTTTTCCAACATATTATACATTCCGTACAAACAGAAAATATTATTTTTATTCAGTTTTCATGATTTACATCAAGCCGGTGAAATCAGTATAGAAATGAGTTTATTCCGGATTCAATTCTTCCACTTTACCCATGAAAAGCATCAGTCCGGTACTCTTTTCCTGGATGAAGAAATAGAACGGCCGGTCAAAAGTGACAGCTACCACAGGTTCCTCACCTCCTTCAGGCAAAGAAGTGTCAAGCCCTGCCCAGGTGACGGAAGCAGCTTCCGTTCCCCGTTCGTCTACCCTGAGAACAGACTGCTGCTTGAAAACATTGAAATACAACGGATCGGGTGTCAGTCCACTGAAATCAGCCTCTCCACTGAATGCATCGTGAATCCCCATTTCCTGAAGCATTTCAATAAGTGAGGTATCATAAGCCAGTTCAAACTTCGGCAGTTTCAGATCCACCTGAGCCCCATAAAGCCGGGACGTCAGTTCTTTCCAGGCTCCGTCGGCCAATGCCCGGCCGGCCTGCGCCATATCTGTTCCGGCAGCCGGAAGAACCAGCAACATGGAATATGCTTCGTTACCATAAGGAAGACTGACAGCCGTAAATGATTCAGTTGCGGCATAACCGGCTCTCTGTCTGTCATGCATCATCGGCACGGCAACTTCCCTGAGATTCCCCCGGAAAGTCTCTGTCCGAGTCTGTGCAGGATCAAATTTATCAGTCCATGCTCCTTTGAAATAAAGTGCATGAAGCATCACCAGCTGCGCATCCGCCAACGGACAATCAATCTCCCGAATACATCCTTCTGTCTTTTCGCTGCACCAGTCGTAAAGCTGCTGCTGACTTTGGGTATTCTGAAAATCCAGTTGTCTGACATCTGCTCCCAATACCGACTGAGCCACATCCGTATAACCGGAATGAACGGTGAACTGATCGTCCATCCACAGAGAATAAGCCTGTGCCAGTGAGGTTGTGTTATCCAGTTCCGGAAGCCAGGTATTGAGTTTCGAAAAGAAATCATTCAATTCACCGGCACTGACACCGGAAGGACTCAAAACCGCATACAGTTCATCAGCCGTATGACTCTCAGCTCCGTTAGCCATCAGGTTGAGCAAGGCAGCCGTACCGAGAGGAGACACCAGCATATTTTTTCCTGCCTCCTGCAGACTGGCCTGTCTGAGCAAAGCCAGCGAGAAGTCCAGTGTATGGTCAGCCAACTGGGTTTCTGAACGCGTAAGAGGAATATCCTGCCGTTCTTTGGCTGCGGGAACATCCGTTTCGGAAGAAGACGGATCATCAGAGTTGCAGGCACTGAGTGCAAACAGCAACAAGGGTGTCAAGAAATACAACTTAGTCTTCATAATACTTCCTTTTAAGAAACGTTCAAATTTACTCATAAACAGGCTGATATCCAATGCTGCGTATGTAAAAAAAAAAAAACGCAAAGAGAATTCAAAAGCCGTATGAAAGAGACGAAATCTTACACGTTTCGAAACTCATGAAACAGATCATTCGTTTCTACAAAAAATCATAGAAGCTCCTTGACTACCAACATATTATTCCTGTATTCCTTCGTAGGCTGCTTTCCGGAGGCTCCCTTCTTTTCCATCAGAATTGTATTCCCAATACATGATGCCCTTCAGCCCTTTCTGCTTGACAAAAGCACATTTGGCTGTAATGGAAGCTGGATTCTCATACGAACAAACCAATTTCCCATCTTTATCAGCAAGGTAAGGGACTTTTGCAATCGAGTCCCAGCAGGTTTTGTAGTCTTGCTGCGCCATGATTGCATCGTAACTGATAAAATCAGACAATGGAGCAGCCGCATGTCCGTAGAAAGGAATACCCAATACCAGTTTTTCTACAGGAACTCCTTTCTGTATATGAGCCTCAACAGCCTCTTCACCGCATCCGTCTCCTACCAGTGGCGAACGGTAAAGAGCCGCATGATGATAAGGGGGACGGTTAATATCGTATACCATAACATTGACAAAATCTATATAAGGATCGATGGCTTTGAAGTCTATGTAATTGCCGTTATATACGGAAGCCAGTGTCAGGAGTTTGTCCGGACCGATTGCCTTTCGCAGGTCTCTCATCAGCAACGTGTAATTTTGGGTATCGTCAGGAGAAGATGATATTCCTGCCGCACTGCTGGTAGGATATTCCCAGTCGATGTCAATACCATCCAGCTGAAACTGTTCGATTGCCCGCCGGCAATCGCTGGCAAACGACAGGCGGTATTGTTCGTTTGCAGCCATTTCACTGAATCTGCCACTTTCCCATCCGCCAACGGAAAGCAACACCTTCAGATGGGGAGCTTTTTGCTTGAGAGCCGTAATTTCAGACAGACGTCCTTCATTATCTATCTTGAGTTTGCTGAATGTAGAATCTACATGAGCGAATGCATAGTTTATGTGTGTCACAAGATCAGGGTCCGGAAGAGTTGCCCCATGCGATGTGACATATGCCAAAACAATCTTTTCATTTTTTGTGGAACAAGATTCCATCATACTTGCCATAACAGAAAGGCAGAGAAGAGTTATCAGTTGAAATATACTTTTCATATGTATAAACAGATTAAGATAAGTCAGTATAAAAAGCGCAAGAAGGTATAAGAAAAATTATAGAAGAGGATCCTGCGGATGCAGGCATCCTCTTCTACACGTCAGAACCGTTACATGATTATTGTCTGCTCAGTTCCTTTACATTGTATCCCGTTATCCGGATCACAGGAGAATTTCCCCGGGTATCAACATCTTTCCAACGGACAGATACCTCTTTCTGCTCACCGGGAAGCAGGGCAAAATAGTTGTCTTCATAGAGAATGGGTAGGAACTGGTCACCATCCTTGTCACCAACCACATTGATGCGGGTCATCAGTGCAGGTGTGGATGTGGGATTGGTCAGAGTGACTGTCGCTGTCCAGTTGCCTTCTTTATCCTGAGCCATCTTTGCCTGACAGTCGAGTGTCACTTCAGGCAGTTGCTTCAGAGCCTGATAATTGATTCCTTTCCGACTGGCGTGATAGAAATTGTCGGACAGGATCTTTCCGTCCTCCAGCAGCCACAGCTTGATGAAATAAACTTCCGAAAGCGTTTCGGGGAATTCCAGCTTGATGCACTTCTCTGTCGTATCCTCACGGCTGTCCACGGTCGTTTCTTTCTCCCAGGCTACACTGGCATCCATGTTCAGAATCTGTACCCGGGCTGTAAGATGACTGTGAGTACCGGCGCTGTAGTTCACCACTTCCACTTCATCGGTGGCCGGATTCCACTGAATATGCAGGGGTTCCGATGCTTTCTTGATGGCAAAGTAGGCTGCCGTCGGCTCCAGATAATAGTCGTAAGTCTGCCATACCATGGAAGGCCAGCAGGGATGACTCATCCACATCAGCAATCCCATGCGGTTCTTGCTCCGCGACTCAAACAGGCTGCGGTGACCGTCGTAGTTCACCCACTGGGCCAGCTCCGTAAATTCCCGTGCACTCTGCGGCTTGCCATAACCTTCGGCTATGATTTCATTGAACGAAGCTGCTCCCTGTGCCCCCTGAAGAGTGTAGTCATGCATACCCCATTCATCTGACTGAGGCCAGATGCCTTCTTCGGAATAAGTCCGGCAGAAACCTTCGTAAGTCATCACGTTCGGCATACCGCGCTCACTGTGGAACTTGTCGTTTCCGGCAGGAAGTGTAAAATAGGTCTTGGCAGGAAGCATGCGGTAAGGACCGTGTCCGCTCACAACCTCATCGGCCGAACTCGGGATGTAGTGCAGCCCCGGATGTTCGTCACGCACGATGCTCCGCAAGGCCTTGTCGATACGTTCCGGCGGGAAGCCTTCGTTCCGTCCGCAATAGATACCGATGGAAGCATGGCTGCGGATGCGGCGTACGTAATCCTCAGCATTGGTGATAAACAGGTCAGGATAATAAGGATCGGGCCCGTCAGCAGGATTGGCCAGCCAGAAGTCCTGCCAGATCATGATACCGTGACGGTCGCAAGCCTCATAGAGTTCTTCATCGCCGATCATGCCCACCCAGTTGCGCAGGATGTTCATGTTCATATCAGCATGATAAGCGACAGCTGCATCGTATTCACGTCCGCGGTAGTTCAGGTTCGACTCACTGAATCCCCAGTTGCCGCCGCGTCCGACGAAGCGCCGTCCGTTGATATACATATTCAGAATACCCTTGTCCTCATTGAAAGTCATCTGGCGGATACCGGTCTTGTAAGAAAGGCTGTCAGAAAGTTTTCCGTCGGTCTTGAACGTAAAAGCAGCATCATAGAGGTAAGGCTCACCATATCCGTTGGGCCACCACAGACGCGGATGTTCCATATTCAGCTGTCCGAAGCGTTCCGGAGTGAAAAGGATCTCTTTCTCTTCGCCGGCTTTCAGAGTAACCTCCTGGGCAAAACGGAGAGTACCGATACTTCCTTCCAGCACACCCTGAACTTCCTTGTCGCTATGGTTCTTCACGAAAGCATGAGCGGTAAGGCGCACGGAAGTAGTGTCCGGCAGAGGGAATACACTCTCTACCAGCGGATCACTGACGGTTACGTTACCGGTGCTTACAAGCTTCACATCGTTCCAGATACCGATATTTCTGCCGCGGACCGTAGGGATCCAGTCCTAGCCGATCGTTGCATGGAAAGTAGGATTGTCTGCTCCCAGGATTCCTCCGTTGAAGTCAGTGCTCTGCTTGTTCTTTTCCTTGACAGCTCCCAGGTGGCTGTTCTTCACGATCTCTACCGAAAGAACATTCTTTCCGGGAACGATCAGCTCCGTCACATCCAGTTTGCCGCGGATGAACGCGCCTTCGATGTCGCCTGCTTTCCGGCCGTTCAGATAGACATGAGCCTTCCAGTTGATTCCGTCAAAGTTCAGAAACACCCGGTCTTTGATGAAACCTTCGGGAACCGTAAACTCGTTACGGTACCAGAAATTGGAATTGAAGAATGACTCTGATACATTCAGCTGGTTGGCCGAATAGTTCGGATCAGGCAGGGCACCGATGTTCTTGTAGCTGCTCAGCACGGTTCCCGGTACCGTAGCTGGAATCCATCCGTCGGTCTGGAAACCGGCAGAAGCGATTTCTTCTCCATTGCCCTTCACTTCCGAAGCACGCTGGACCTTCCAGTTGCCGCCCGACAGACGGATGCTGTTGCCTTCGGCAGCCGGTTGCGGAACGGCACGGGCCGTCAGTCCGCCCTTACCCATCACTTCGATTTCACTGAGCATATATGAACCTTTCTCCTTCGGACGTTCCATGAGTACACGCACATAGCGGGCTTTTCCTTTGACAGCTATTTCATCCGTAGGACTGTCTCCACCCGGCAGCGGAGCGGCATCCTTCCAGCTGCGTGCATCATCCGAGGTCTGGATCTTTCCCTGAACGGCCTTGTTCACCCAGTGCAGGATCACCTTGTCGAAATCGGCCTTAGTGCCGAGATCCACGTAGATCCATTCCTGTGCATCGCCCGCACTCATCCAGATGCTGTTGAAGCAGGAAGACGGTTTCAGTTCGACATATTCCCCGCCATTGAAGAAATTCATGTCGTGGATCGTCCAGTAGGCAGCTCCCGCCATCCGCATGACAACACGGTAATGACTGAACTCTCCGCTTTGCTTCATGGGAATCTCCAGTTCGATGATACGCACCGGAAGTGTTCCCTTTTCATCCTGCTTGTTCGGATCAGAATGCATGTTATATTTCGCAGCTTCGCCGGGCAGTCCTTTTCCGGCAATCTTTCCCAACTCGGTCCAGCTGGCCCCGTCGTCCGATCCCTGACAGATCAGTTCATAGCCCTTGCCGGCTTTTTCTGCATAATAAGTCACTGTCCCTTTCAGATAAACCCGGTCTGCCTTTTTCCTGTAGTTCTCCAGATCAAACTGGAAATAAGTGTCTTCACCGGTTGCCACATTCCGTGAATAAGGACCTTCATCAATCATCCACTCCCGCTCCCGTTTCGGCTTCTCGCCGTCAGGAGTCAGCAGTCTCAGATACTGAGGAACTCCGTTATGTACAATCCCGTCGGTAACCAGCTGGGCAGTCAGGTTATAGTCGTAAGCAGACGACTGATAAGCCGCACGCATCAGAGCGATGTTGCGGTAAGTATCGTCCTTCACCAATTCGGGCGAAAAGTCCTCCTGCGGACTGCCCGGATACTGTCCGATTCCCCTTGTATAATAGTCCGAGCGGCCCGTCACCTGTCCGTTACTGCCGGAACAGGCTGCAAGCAACGCTGCCGAGGCTGCAATGCCTCCCAGAAAGAAATGAAAATAATGCCTGCGTTTCATTCTAATTATTAAGGTAATGGTTAAAGATTAAAATTAAATTTCCCGTGCGAATTTACGATTATTTTGCCAACTCTCCTGCCCGATTCTGCGATAAATTCATCCCGAGGCAAAGATTTAAGGTTTCCCGGCTTTTCTGCCCCAGAAACTGAAATATTCAAAAAGAAAAACGCTAAAAAACAATAAAAATTACAATAACTTAATCCAAGAAAACTGAAAAAGTATAATCCCAACTATTATTATAAATATTTTTACACTTGCAATAATAAGCGTATTTAATACAGTAACTATTTTATTATTCTTACATAATGCAGAAATCAAGCCTTACAAATCAAACACGCAAATTACTAGTTATCACATATATATATACAAAAAGTTGTATACAAAATGAGATAGCTAATACAATAAGTCTGTGACTACAAGACAGAAAGATAGAAAACATAATTATAAAATTTAAAATTACACCAAGATTTTGTAAAATTATTTTTCCAAATGCTCATTTTTTTTATTTTACACAAAGTTTTTATCTTTGCTAAAGTATTCATTCTAACATTATTGGCTTATGAAATCTAACTATTTATTACTTATTTTACTATTTTACATAAATCTTAATTCTAAATCTCAAAACCCAATATGCCCTATAGGAACTTATATTGCAGACCCAACAGGCAGAGTATGGAACGATGGTAATATATATATCTACGGTTCTACAGACGATAATGTAAATCATTGGTGTTCATATAATCATGACATTTTATATTCTAAAGATTTAATTTCTTGGAATATAAAGAATAACATTTTTTCAACTAAAGGTGAATATGATAAAGTTAAAGAAACAGATGCTCTATTATACGCTCCTGATGCAATGTTCAGAAATGGGCTTTATTATTTATACTTTTGCACTCCAGATTTGTCATATAGTGAGGGGGTTGCCATTTCAAAATCACCTTTGGGTCCTTTCCACTCTCCTAAAAAGTTAAACATAACAAATCATAACGAAATTGATCCTACTGTTTTTATAGACGATGACGGCCAGGCATATTATTATTGGGGACAGGCGACATTAAAAGGAGCTAAGATGAAGTCTAATATGACAGAAATAGATGAAAGTACAATAAAAACAGACATTATTACAAACGAAAAACATTTTTTTCATGAAGGAAGCTTTGTTTTTAAACGCAATGGCATTTATTATATTCTTTATGCTCATGATGGAAGGAGAGACAGAAGACCAACTTGTTTAGGTTATGCAACCTCAAACTCTCCATTAGGCCCATTCACCTACAGAGGAATCGTAATTGATAATTTCGGCTGTGATCCAGAATCTTGGAATAATCATGGGTCAATTATCCAATTTAAAAACCAATGGTATGTATTATATCATCGTTCTTCTCATGCTTCTCAAGTTATGAGAAGAGCTTGCATTGAACCCATTTATTTTAACAGTGACGGAAGTATCGATGAAGTAGAAATGACATCACAAGGTGCAGGTGAAGCTTTAAATGCATTCTCAAAAATAGAAGCTGAACGAGCTTGCCTGCTAAATGGATATTGTAGAATTAAACTAATTGCTACAAATAACGAAGCTGTTTGTGACATAAAAAACAGAGATTGGATTGCATACAAATATCTAAATTTTAAGAATGGTGCCAATATTTTCGAAGCAGATATAATGCCTTCATGTGGCGGATATATCAATATAAGACTTGATGGTATTGATGGTAAAATAATCGGAAGACTATATATCGAGCCACAAAAAACATTATACAAAAAAATCAAAACCTACTCGTGTAATTTATCTGACAATCCCCGAGGCATACATTCACTTTACTTAGAATTCATAGGATTTGAAAATGGGAGCAAACTATTTGACATAGATAATTTTTATTTTAAATTAAGTCCTTCAATGCTATAAAAACACATTATACAATTCAATACTATACCTGTTCTGTTCGAAAAAGATCCTTTGATCTGCCCAAACAAAAAAGAGAAATAATTGACAGGAAAGACGTATCTTTACACCCAAATTGATTCAAACAACCCTCAAAAACAGGAAAATTATGAATGAAATGGAAAAAGAATACTACGACCGCTTCGAAATAAAACTTCAGGACGATCTGCTGCGACTTTGCACTTCTTATCAGCAGCTCGACGGTGTCCTCATTGCATCGGAAGACATTGACGGACACTGGAACGTGCTGGGTTCCCAATATCTGGCCGATGCCGTAGAACAGGTACGTGACTATCCCATCGTATCCGTAGCCTGGGCAGCCTACCTGGGAACCGGAGTGGCCTGGGGATGGGATGCAGACTGGGCCGCGGTTTCCAAGGCTCCCTACCAGCTCTTCTACGGAGAACAGGGATTCGACGATATGGACGAACACATCGTAAAAGATCTGCTGGGATTTCCGCTCGATAGTCAGGAAGCAGCCCTGCTGGAAAATTCCATCCGCCGCTGTGCCGAACATACGGTTGCTGCCATCCGCCACGAACAGATAGAGCCCCAGAGTGCAATGGCCTATCACATCTTCGCACGCGCCTGCAAGGTGATGTACCGCATCGGAGCAGCCATGCAGCTCAAACGTATGCATTACCAGCTGGAAAAGGTACAATTGAACTGATTTTAACACCTTTATCTTTTCTAAAGAAGGACTAACTTTACCAGGTTTTTAACGTAAAATGCCTCCACACTCACCCTGAAAGCAACCTGTGGCCAGCTGACTGCCACCCGTAAGCTGAAGTTGAAATAAAAAAACTTCAGCCTACGGGTGACAGCATCAGCCGAATATCGATTCCGGAACTTCTCCTGTCCAGCTCAAGGGTTTTTCTACCCCGAAAAGCTGCAGGATTACCGCTGCTGTATTGACTGTATTGTTGGGTTCTTCCATCATCTTTCCTTCAGCAATGCCGGGACCGGTTATTCCCCAGGGAACAATCATCTCTTCCACGCTCACTCCGCCATGACCATAGTTGATGCCTCCATGATCGGTCAGGAAGAGGAAATGTGTATCATCAAACAGATCTTCTGCCTTCAGTTTATCAAGCAGGCGGCCGATTTCTTCATCGGCTTCTTCGATAGACCGGATGTATTCCGGAGACATCCACTTGTGGTTATGGCCGGCATGGTCAGTGTGAACCGTATAGAGGAAAACCAGGGTCGGTTCGTCCCGGTGTGTTTTAATGAACGAGAAAGCCCTCTCATAATAAGGAGCATAGGCATCGTTTTCCAGGAAACAGACATCGTCCAGATATTTCTGGTTATAAGGATAGATCAGGTTCGGCCAATTGTAATAAAAGGCCGTCTTTATGCCTTCCTTCTTATCCTTCAGCACTTTAAAAACAGAAGGATAATATCCGTCGCTATCTGTTTCTACAGCAGGAAGCTTGAATTTGTCAATCGTCCAGCTGTTATCAACGACCCCGTGCAGTTCCGGACCGCTTCCGGTGAGATGGCTCGTCCAGTTAGGCAAAGTGACCGACGGCATGACCACCCGTGTTTTCAGTGAAAGAACGCCCTGTGCAAGCAGATTATCCAGATGAGGAGTCCGTGCCTTCCGGAATCCTTCCACACAGATTCCATCCAGCGAAAGCAGGACAACCCGCCGGGCAGTTTTCTTTCTACGGCCCTCTATGTTCCGGATTGCTCCTGTCAGCGGTTCACCCGGAAAAGAAGCGACGCCGAGCGCCACAGCTCCCAACAGGCTATGTTTGAGAAACTCTCTTCTTGAACAATCATGTTTTTCTGGTTTCATAGTTTATGTTTTTATTTAAGTAAGACTTTAATATGTTAAGTTTTTTCTATTTTCAAAGATATCACATCCGACCCCGTCGGAACAGTTTTCAACAACTGGCGAAGATAGCAGTTGACAGCTTTAACAAAAATGGATTAAATTACCCCTAACATGGACTATTCAACGAATATTTCGTTTTTTACCGGCAGGATAATCCATTCAGTCATCCAACTTCGGAAACAGCGGGAAGAGGACGTACAAATTTATTAACCGGTCTATAATCTGACAAAAAAATTTTTAACTGGTTTTACTTGCTTAATTTATATCTGGTTTATAATTTTGCTTGCGTTTAAACGCTGACTGTATGAAGGTTATCTATTGCTATCCGGAATAAGAAAGGACTATACATTTAAAATCAAATATACAACATAATCTAACCCTAAAATTTAATAACATTTTATGAATCATTTATTGAAATCCTGTGCTGTAAGTGCTGCTGCACTGGCCGTTGCCATGCTGACCGGCTGCACTTCCCCTAAAGGAGAACCGCAAACCTTTGAAATCGGAAACAAGGAGTTCCTGCTCAACGGAAAACCTTTCCTGATCAAAGCGGCAGAAATCCACTACACCCGTATCCCGGCTGAATACTGGGAACACCGCATCGAGATGTGCAAGGCGCTGGGGATGAACACCATCTGTATCTATGCATTCTGGAACATCCATGAACAGCGTCCGGGTGAATTCGACTTCGAAGGACAGAACGACGTGGCCCGCTTCTGCCGCCTGGCCCAGAAACACGGCATGTACATCATGCTGCGCCCCGGTCCGTATGTCTGCTCGGAATGGGAAATGGGCGGACTGCCCTGGTGGCTGCTCAAGAAGAAAGACATTGCCCTGCGTACCAGCGACCCGTATTTCCTGGAACGTACCAAGATCTTCATGAACGAACTGGGCAAGCAGCTGGCTGACCTGCAGGCTCCCCGCGGAGGAAACATCATCATGGTGCAGGTGGAAAACGAATACGGAGGTTATGCCGTAGACAAGGAATACATCGCCGGCATCCGTGACATCGTACGCGGAGCCGGATTTACCGATGTGCCCCTGTTCCAGTGCGACTGGGCATCGACCTTCCAGCTCAACGGTCTCGACGATCTGCTCTGGACCATCAACTTCGGTACGGGAGCAGATATTGACCAGCAGTTCAAGGCTCTTCGGGAAGCCCGGCCTGAAACTCCGCTCATGTGCAGCGAATACTGGAGCGGATGGTTTGACCACTGGGGACGCAAGCACGAAACCCGCCCGGCTGACGTGATGGTCAAAGGTATCAAGGACATGATGGACCGCAACATTTCCTTCTCACTCTACATGACTCACGGAGGAACAACCTTCGGCCACTGGGGAGGAGCCAACAGCCCGTCCTATTCGGCCATGTGCAGCTCTTACGACTACGACGCACCTATCAGCGAAGCCGGATGGGCTACTCCGAAATATTATCAGCTGCGTGATCTGCTTGTCCAGTATGCTGATTCAGGACAGGTGATTCCGGATGTACCTGCACCGATGCCGGTCATTGAAATCCCTGCCATGCAACTGAACGAAGTAGCTCCCCTGTTTGACAATCTGCCCAAGCCCCAGACTTCGGAAGCCATCCAGCCGATGGAACAGTTCGATCAGGGATGGGGTACCATCCTCTACCGCACGACACTTCCGGCTGATGTCAAGGAAGGAACCGTTCTGCTGGTAGATGAACCACACGACTGGGCACAGGTATATCTGAACGGCCAGCTGCTGGGACGCCTGGATCGCCGCCGTGGTGAAAACATCCTGTCGCTGCCTGAGGTGAAAGCCGGTACCCGCCTGGACATCCTGGTAGAAGCCATGGGACGCGTCAACTTCGACCGCGCTATCCATGACCGCAAAGGTATCACCGACAAGGTTCAGCTGCTGAACGAAGGATGCGAACCACAGACTCTCACCGGATGGCAGGTATACAGCTTCCCCACCGATGCCAAGTTTGCTGCCGACAAGCAGTTTGCCAAGGGAAGCAAGCTCGGCGGTCCGGCCTACTATCGCACAACCTTTACACTCGACAAGACCGGAGATACCTTCCTCGACATGTCTACCTGGGGAAAAGGAATGGTATGGGTGAACGGTCATGCAATGGGACGATTCTGGAAGATCGGTCCGCAGCAGACTCTGTTCATGCCGGGATGCTGGCTGAAGAAGGGCAAGAACGAAATCGTGGTTCTCGACCTGCTCGGTCCAGATGAAACCAAAATTGCGGGTCTGAAACAGCCGATTCTGGACGTTCTCCACAACGAAGAACCTGTCACTCACCGCAAGGAAGGTGAAACCCTCAACCTGAAGGGAGAAACACCCGTTGCTACCGGAGAACTGAAACCCGGAGGCGGATGGCAGACCATACAGTTCAACCGTCCGGTAGAGGGACGCTACTTCTGCCTGGAAGCCCTCAATGCACACGACGGCAAGGATCTTGCTGCCATCGCCGAACTCTATCTGACTGACGAAAACGGCAAAGACATCTCCCGCCAGAAATGGAGCATCACGTATGCAGACAGCGAAAGCTATCAATGGTCAAACAACACGGCCGACAAGATCTACGACCTTCAGGAATCGACAACCTGGTGTACGGACTACGGAACTAAATTCCCGCATTCCATCATCATCGACCTGAAAGACAATCACAAGATCACCGGTTTCCGCTGTCTTCCCAGTTCGGAAGAAGGAAATCCGGCAGCCATCAAAGGCTTCAAGGCTTATGTGAAAAAAGAACCGTTTAAACTGAAATAATCTCATACGCTGAACGTCGGTCAGTTCTACAGGCAAAGACACTTATGTCTCCTCTGTCTGACCGGAACTGGCCGACGTATTTTTCAAGAACCGACTACCGGAAGATTCACCGAAATCAAGCAGACAATGAAGCCTGATCATACAGACGATGAAGCTGAATCGAGCGGACAATAAGGCCCAATTATACAGACGATTAAACGGTATCGAGCCATAGTTTATGAACCTTATATGTAAATACTGAAGAAGCCATGAAAGCAAGACTTATCTATGCCTTTCTGGGACTGTCACTGGTCACTCTGCCGGCAACATCCCAGTCCACCCGGCGCTGGTCGCCACAGGAAGACGGCAGTATCACCTGGAATGACCAGGCGGAATACATCAACCCCTATTTCCCTTTCACAGGCTATGCTTACGGCAATGCCTCCGCTCTTAATTCTTTCAGACATTTTGCCCGCTTTATGAACGATGAGTGGAAGCCCATTCCCAGTTCCATCATTGCTGAAGGACTGGACATCTGGAACGGGGCAGGCGACCGCGGAGATGCAGCCATGATTGCCTACGGAGCCTCCCGATTTGCACTGGCCGGAGGAGACCGGCAACAGGCAGAAACCCTCTGGCCGCTCATCCAGTGGTGTCTGGAATACTGTCACCGCAAGCTGACGCCGGAAGGTGTCGTAGCCTCTGACGCAGACGAACTGGAAGGACGTTTCCCGGCCGGAAAAGCCAACCTCTGTACCTCTTCACTCTACTATGATGCCCTGATTTCTGCTGCCTTTCTGGCAAAGGATCTGGGAAAAGACAAAAAGACAGCAGCCACCTACCGGAAACAGGCTGCCGACTTGCGCAAATCCATTGAAAAATATTTCGGAGGAACCGTGGAAGGCTATGACACTTACCACTATTACGAAGGCAACGATATCCTGCGCTCCTGGATCTGCATTCCGCTGACCGTGGGTATCAGCGAACGGAAAGAAGGAACCATCCAGGCTCTTCGGCATCCGCCCCACCGGACTGAAAAGCTGTGACGTGACTCCCCGTCTTCCCCAAGAGTGGAATCAGGCTGCCCTCCGCCGCATACGGGCTTTCGGCAGCACGTTCGACATTACGGTTGAACGCATCCGGAACGGCAAACTGCGCGTAAACATTGACGGAAAGTCTTATACCATCCGGGAAGGGGAAACCATTCATGCCCGGCTTCAATAAAACCAAACATCATCCTTCATTCAAAACATCATCTGATTATGTGGAAACAAATATCTCTTGCAGTACTTCTGGCAGCAGGTCTCCTCGCCTGCCAGACAAAAGAACGCTACCGGTCCTTCACACCCGGCCAGGTCTGGCTGGACAATAACAACGTACATATCAACGCCCACGGAGGAGGCATCCTTTACGACAACGGACGCTACTACTGGTTTGGCGAGCACAAGACCGAAGGAGAAGGAGGCAACGTGGCCAATGTCGGAGTGCATTGCTATTCCTCAACTGATCTCTACAACTGGAAAGACGAAGGTATCGCTCTGGCCGTAGCACCGGAAGGCAGCGGAAGTCCGATCGAAAAAGGATGTATCCTGGAACGCCCCAAGGTGATTCATAATGCCCGGACCGGCAAGTACGTCATGTGGTTTCACCTCGAACCCAAAGGAGCCGGTTACACCGGAGCCCAGAGCGGAGTGGCCGTCAGTGACAAGGTAACCGGCCCTTACCGTTTCCTGCATGCCGGACGCATCAATGCCGGTAAATGGCCCCAGGGTACACCGGAAAGTCTGAATACAGCCCCCGTCCAGGCAGAAGCCCACTATTCCGGAGGAGACCTGCCAGCTCACCCGGATTCTCTGAACCTGATCAAACGAGATCTGGAAGGAGGACAGATGGCCCGCGACATGAACCTGTTTGTGGACGATGACGGCACGGCATATCATATCTATGCATCAGAAGAAAACAGTACCCTGCAGATTGCCCGACTGAACAGCGACTATACGGATCACGACGGTACCTACATCCGCTGCTTCAAGGGACGGTTCATGGAAGCTCCGGCCATGTTCAAACACGAAGGACGCTACTACCTGATGATGTCGGGATGTACAGGATGGTCGCCCAATGCAGCCCGCTCTGCCGTAGCAGATTCCATTCTGGGTGAATGGACCGAACTGGGAAATCCCTGTGTGGATGCCGATTCAGCCCTCACCTATCATTCCCAGAGCACTTACATCCTGCCCGTAGCCGGAAAAGAAGGACAATTCATCTATCTGGGTGACCGCTGGACTCCGGAAAATGCCATCGACGGACGCTACATCTGGCTGCCGCTGGAATTTGAAGACGGACGTTTCATTATCCGGTGGAAAGACGAGTGGAAACTGGAAGACTAATCAAAAAGAATTTCGACGATGAAAATTTGCAACATACATTATTCTGTCATTCTGGGAATAGCAGCTCTTTTTTCTCTCCCGGGATGTCTCAGTCAGGGAAACAATCCCGACGATCTGTTTTTTCAGAACAAAAAAAAGATGCTGACAGCCCGGTGGAACAGTCCGTTCAGTCAGGCAGAAACAGCAAGCAAGCATGCACCCAAAGGCCCCTACCTGGGAAACGGAGATGTGGGACTGGTCAGTTATACTTCAGAAAACGGACAGACCCTGCAACTGTCAAAAGTAGACTTCATCACAGACAACTGGTCGGACTGGGCAGGAACGGGTCCCGCTGCCCTGCCGGTGGGAGGAGTCAGCATTTCAGTACAGTCAGAACCCGCCGAGGGCTTCTGTTATGAGATGAGACAACTTGATGCCGAGCTCTATATGCATACCGGAACCGCAGAACCGGTAGAAATGACAACGTGGATGACAATGGACGACAACTACGTGGTAACTGAACTGACTACGGCTTCGGAACATCCCATAGATGTCACAGTCATGACCTATGCCAACGGTGAAAACAAACTCTATGAAACCACTTCCGGAATCCGTGAGAAAGTGGGACAGGTATCCCGCCGGAGCCGGACGGAAGGAGATGTACGCTGGATAGCCCGTGCAGGTATTTCAACCCGCATCACAGGAACTGAGGCTTCCTGGGAAAAAACATCCTCCTCGCAAGTCACCGCCTCTTTTCAGATAAAGGCAGGACAGCCGGTTTGCATTGTAACTTATGTATCCGGCAGTCTGGAAGATGATGCCCGTCTGCCGGAAGCATACGACAAGCTTTCTTCAGTGAACGGCCCCCAACTCGCCCTTCTGAAAATTGAGAAAAAACAATGGTGGAAAGATATGTGGACACGTTCGTATGTAGAAACAAACGATTCCCTGCTGAACCGCCAGTACCTGTCATCCATCTACCTGATGGCTTCGGCCTGTAACCTGCACAGTCCGGTCTGCGGAGGCATGTACGGCGTCTGGAACATGAACGACTCCATGAACTATCATGGAGACATCCATCTGAACTACAACAGCCAGGCCGGCTTCTACAGCGTATTCTCGGCCAACCGCCCCGAACTGGCAATGCCGTATTACGACTTTCTGGAGAAACTGATCCCTGAAGGAAAGAGACGGGCACGCGAGGAAATGGGACTCGTCCATCCGTCTCTGAAAGATAAGTCCTGCCGTGGACTGCTGTTCTCCGTCAGTGCTTTGGGCAACGGCTATCTCTATGGAGAATACTGGCAGCAGACCATGGATGCTCCGTTCAATGTTCCCCTGTTCAGCTGGTATTACGAATATACGGGCGACCGGGAATTCCTGCGCAAGCGGGCTTATCCGTTTATCCGGGAGTGTGGTGATTTCTACGAAGACTATCTGGAAAAGGAAACTCTGGACAGCACCTACCGCTATAACATCCTCACCGGCGGACACGAAGGCTCGTGGGATCTGAATCCTCCCTCCGATCTGGCCTTTGTAGAACAGACCTTCAGGCTGTTGCTCCGCTACAGTGAAATACTGGGAGTAGATGAAAACCGTCGGGCTTTGTGGAAGGATATCGTCACCCACCTGCCTTCGTACAAGGTCATCATGCCTACGAAGACTCCCAACCAGGGTTTGCCCGTCTATGCCAAAAATGAGGCAGGATGGGACTTGCCGGCTCATGTCATCCAGCTCCATCCGGTTTACCCATGCGAACTGCTGAATCTTCATTCAGACAGTACCGCCCTTCAACTGGCACGCAATACTTTATATTATTACGGAGTCGACCAGCAAGGATTTACCGAGACGATGAATGAACTGGGACTGAGTGCCTTTGTGATGGGTACCCGCATCGGCTTTGATCCTGATATTCTGATAGACAAGATGAAGACACTGATTCACCGTGCCGGAACCAATTTCCTGATTCTGGACGGACATCATTGTCTGGAAAAAACGACCATTGTGGAGACGATCAACTCAATGATGCTGCAATCGGTGGATGGCGTCCTGCACCTGTTCCCTTGCTGGCCGGACAAACCCGCCTCCTTTACCCGTCTGAGAGCCAAAGGAGCATTTGTCGTTTCTGCCCAATATGACGGGAAACAGGTAACATCTCTCAAACTGACCTGTGAACGAGGAGAAACCTGCCGGATTGCTCTCCCGCAAAAGGATGCAGCAACAGCAGAAGTCAGACAAAATGGAGAAGCCATAAAAACAATTCAAAAGGACGGTATTCTGTCGTTCACGACGGAAGCAGGAAAAGAATATGACATCCAATTCCTTCCAGATCATGAATAGGAAGTAGAACTGGAACATCCTGCAACTCATTATAAATCTATGAGAAAACTAAGACTAACTGCACCATATTCCAACATGGCGGAAATCAGAAAATAGACAACGACAGTAACTGAAAAACCGATAAAAGAAATGCTGACTCCTCAACAGAGTCAGCATTTCTTTTATCGGTTTTTCCCTTTTGTAAGGTCTGAAATCTGTATTCCAGACCGGATCAGCTTATACCAGGAAGCCCAGCAAGATACCGGCAGCTACAGCCGAACCGATCACACCGGCTACGTTCGGGCCCATGGCGTGCATCAGCAGGTAATTGCTCGGATCGTATTCAAGACCAACGACCTGGGAAATACGGGCTGAGTCGGGCACAGCAGATACACCGGCATTACCGATCAGCGGATTGATCTTATTTTCTTTCTTCAGCACCAGATTGAAGATCTTCACGAAAATCACACCGGATGCAGTAGCAATGATGAATGATACCGCACCGAGGAAGAAGATGAAGATGGAGTCCTTGGTCAGGAATTCCGAAGCTTGAGTGGAAGCTCCTACGGTCAGACCGAGCAGAATAGTGATCGTGTCGATCAGCGGACCACGGGCTGTTTCAGCCAGACGGCGGGTCACACCACTTTCCTTCAACAGATTACCGAAGAACAGCATACCGAGCAGCGGCAAACCGGAAGGCACCAGGAAACAGGTAAGCAGCAAACCTACGATAGGGAACATCACCTTTTCCGTATGTGACACGGCACGCGGAGCCTTCATGCGGATAAGACGCTCTTTCTTGGTTGTGAGCAGCCGCATGATAGGGGGCTGGATGACCGGTACCAGCGCCATGTATGAATAGGCCGATACGGCAATGGCTCCCATCAGGTTCGGTGCCAGCTTCGATGACAGGAAGATGGCAGTCGGTCCGTCGGCACCACCGATGATACCGATGGCAGCAGCCTGCATGGGGTCGAATCCGAAAGCAAGCGCCAGCATATAGGCACCGAAGATACCAAACTGGGCAGCCGCACCGATCAGCATCAGCTTCGGATTGGAAATCAGAGCCGAGAAGTCAGTCATTGCCCCGATTCCCAGGAAGATGAGCGGCGGATACCATCCCGACGTCACACCCTGATACAAAATGTTAAGCACTGAGCCTTCCTCATAAATACCTACCTTGAGTCCGGCTTCCATATTAAACGGAATATTACCGATCAGCATACCGAATCCGATGGGGATCAGCAGCATCGGCTCAAATTCCTTCGCTACGGCCAGATAAATGAAGAATATACCGATCAGAATCATCACAAGGTGCCCCGTAGTGGCATTGTGGAAACCGGTATAGGTCCAGAAATCGGCCAGGTTATTCTGTAAGAAACTAAAAAATTCTCCCATAATTATTCAATGATTATAAGGTCAGTACCTTCAAGAATCGATTCGCCCTTGCTTACCTTGATAGAGGTAACCTTTCCGTCGCGGTCGGATTTGATGTCGTTTTCCATCTTCATGGCTTCCAGGATCATCAGGGTCTGTCCGCGCTTCACGGCATCACCTTCTTTCACTTTGACGTCCAGAATCACACCCGGCAGCGGAGACTTAATGCTACCCTTGCTGGAAGGTGCGGCCGGACGGGAAACAGCGGGAGGAGGAGCAGCCGGAGTGGTGGAAGCCGTACGCATGACCGGCTTGATCTTCGGAGTGGCTTTCTTCTCCAGTTCCACCTTATAGGGAGTACCGTTCACTTCTACCTGTACCTGATTTTCTTCAATGTCTCCAACGGTTACCTTGTACAGGTTTCCGTTGATCTTATATCTGTATTCTTTCATGGTTCTTTTCTGTTTTAAGAGGATTATTTCTTATGGGGAGTTTCACGCAACGTATAAATCTTCGAGCTCCACGGTGAATAGCTTCGTTTCACCCGGCTGATGGTCAGAATGGTTTCTTCCACATCATGATCGGCTCCCTGGTGTTCATGCAAAGCCATGGAGATGGCAGCAATGACTTCTCCCGGAGCTTCACCGAGACCTTTTTCCTTGGCTTCCTGCTTGTCGGTAATATTGTGTACCTGCATGGCATTCCGCTTGCGCAGATGAATGGCCAGCTTGCCCACATACTTGAAGCAAACATAAAGCAGAATCAGACCGAGGAACACAACGCTCATGGCCGAGATTGCCATACCGATACCCACCGGGTCATGCTGCTCAAACTTATCCATCTTCGGATTACTTTCGATGGTCTGGTTATTCGTGCTCGGAGTAACATAGCGGTCCTCATGACCACCTTTCACTTCCCACTGGGCAGCTCCATCGCTCACCCGGGCATACGACTGGTCAGCCTGCAAAGCTCCTGCCGGAACTACAATCTGATCGAGCAGCTTGCGTCCGGAGTCGTAAAGACCAATCCAGTTGGCCTCTGTCTTGCTCAACTCAAAGTTGGTATGGAACGTACCTCTGCGGGGAGCATTGTCCGCCCAGAAAAGCGTATGCTGACGCGGCTTGACAAGAGTCAGCACGTCTCCTTTCGGAATGAAATACGTAGCCGTATCACCCGGCTGGCTGCTCACCCGGAGCAGACAGCCTGCCAGATCGGCACTGCTGTATGACTGGTTGAATATTTCAATCCATCCGCTGTGAACACCATAGTCATCCTGAAAATTGGAAACATTGTCCACCAGTACCTCGTTCAGCACCAGCTTGGTATTCGTCTTCTTTTCCTGACAGGAAGTAAAGCCGACCAGCAGAAGCAGGGAGAGAAATATTCCGGTTCTATATCTGTTCATAATCATGCATTTTAAGGGTTACAAAGGAATATTGCCATGCTTCTTAGCCGGGTTGGACAGTTTCTTGGTCTGCAACTGCTGCAAGGCGCGGATGATGCGGAAACGTGTATTACGCGGTTCGATTACATCGTCGATATAGCCATATTTCGCAGCGTTGTAGGGGTTGGCAAACAGCTTGGTATATTCTGCTTCCTTTTCAGCCATGAAGGCTTTCGGATCGGGAGCTTCCTTGGCTTCCTTGGCATAGAGTACCTCAACTGCACCGGCACCACCCATTACGGCAATTTCGGCTGTCGGCCATGCATAGTTCATATCGCCACGCAACTGCTTGCAGCTCATCACAATGTGAGAACCTCCATAAGACTTGCGCAAGGTAATAGTCACCTTAGGCACAGTAGCCTCTCCGTAAGCGTACAGTAATTTTGCACCATGCAGGATAACGGCATTGTATTCCTGTCCTGTTCCCGGCAGGAATCCCGGCACATCTACCAGCGAAACAATAGGAATGTTGAAGGCATCGCAGAAACGGACAAAACGTGCCCCCTTACGGGAAGCGTTGCAGTCGAGCACACCGGCCAGGAACTTAGGCTGGTTGGCCACGATACCTACTGACTGTCCGTTGAAGCGGGCGAAGCCGATGATGATATTCTTGGCAAAATCACGCTGTACTTCCAGGAACTCACCGTTATCAACAATCGCACCGATCACCTCATACATGTCGTATGCCTTGTTGGGGCTGTCCGGAATAATTTCATTCAGAGAATCCTCCAGACGGTCAATCGGATCAGTACAGTCCACATAAGGCGGTTCTTCCAGATTATTCTGAGGAATATAGCTCAACAGTTTACGGATCAGAGCCAGACCTTCTTCTTCCGTAGAAGCAGTGAAGTGAGTCACACCCGAACGGGTAGAATGCACGCTGGCACCTCCCAGATCTTCCTGTGAAACGTCTTCACCCGTTACGGTCTTCACCACCTTCGGTCCGGTCAGGAACATATAGGAAGTACCTTCCATCATCAGGGTAAAGTCTGTCAGAGCCGGAGAATAAACGGCACCTCCTGCACACGGTCCGAAAATACCGGAGATCTGCGGGATTACTCCCGAGGCCAGGATGTTACGCTGGAAGATCTCTGCATAACCGGCCAGTGCATTGATACCCTCCTGAATACGTGCACCACCAGAGTCGTTCAGTCCGATGCAGGGAGCTCCCATCTTCATAGCCATATCCATCACCTTACAGATCTTGAGTGACATGGTCTCGGAAAGAGAACCGGCAGAAACCGTGAAATCCTGTGCGAATACATATACCAGACGCCCTTCAATCGTACCGTAACCGGTTACAACACCGTCACCCAGGTAATGCTTCTTGTCCATACCGAAATTCGTGCAACGATGCTTGACAAACATATCCATTTCTTCGAAGCTGCCTTCATCCAGCAACATCGCGATACGTTCGCGGGCAGTGTACTTTCCTTTTGCGTGTTGTTTCTCAATCGCTTTTTCCCCGCCGCCCAGACGTGCCTGTGCGCGCAGTTCAATAAGCTCCTTTACTTTTTCAAGTTGATTGCTCATGGTATCAGGTATTAGATAATTAATGTAAATACAAAGACACAAAACAACGGGGAACGGATCACTGCGAATCCCGTTGTTTCGTGTCTCTGCGTATCATATTCAAACTCTTCATTATTTTTCACAAAGTTCGGTCAGTACTCCCATCGTTGATTTCGGATGCAGGAAAGCAATATTCAGACCTTCTGCACCCTTGCGTGGTGCTTTGTCAATCAGCCGGATGCCTTCACCCTCAGCCTGGGCCAAAGCCTGAGCCACACCGTCTTCAACGGCAAAAGCTACATGGTGTACACCCATACCCCTGTTTTCAATAAACTTAGCGATGGTACTGTCCGGACCGGTCGGTTCCAGCAGCTCGATCTTAGTGTCTCCACATTTCAGAAAGGCTGTCTTTACTTTCTGATCTTCAACGGTTTCGATATTATAACATTTCAAACCGAGTACATTCTCATAATAAGGAAGGGCCTCTTCAATGCTTTTTACGGCAATGCCCAGATGTTCAATGTGAGAAATTTTCATAATTGCGTTTTTTTTAAAGGTATTAAATCAAAGTCAATTTGCATCAACTGCACAAAGAAAACAATTTTGTGCTAAAACACGAAACTTTTTCGGATAAATATTATTAGAATCTGCCTTAAAAAATCCTTTTTCCGCAACTCTTCTCACACATAAATTTTAATCAGCAGGCGATTCAGCCATTCCCATCTCACCCGGAACCATCTCCGGCTGCTGAGCTGTTTGCCACCAAAACGAAGAATAAAATCACGGAAACCGTAGCGGCGGAACGGCAATCCGGCATCAATGAATTCAAAATGGGCATATCCTTGCTCACGTGCATAAAGCATGGCATTCCACACAGCCAGTACCCCCGGATAGAGCCCGGCATAACTCTTGCGCATTCCTCCGGAGAAAAGCAAGTATGCACAGTCGCCCGAAAACAGACAGACCGATCCTCCGATCACCTTACCTTTATATTTGACTACGAAAATTTTGCCGAGCTCCCGTCGGGAAGGTTCCGAGATCAGGGACAGAAAGAAACGGATATCCGGAAAATAACGATGGACTTTGGGCAGGTAATACTGGCGAAGCATGGTAAACAGGGCACACACATCTTCCTCGCTCCGGGCTACTTCCATAACGGCTCCATGCTTCAGTCCATTGTGGATCTGCCGTTTCCGGGAAGCACTCATCCACTTGTCTATGAGTTCCTGATGAATGGAGTTGCGCACCCGCAACCACTTGACCGGGAAATAGCCGTTAGCCCGGAAGTAACGGTAACCGAACAGCGGTTCCTCCAGGTTCCGGAACTCTATGAGAAAAGAATCCTCTTCGTGACGCAAGGTCAAATAGGCCAGCATTTCCCGGAACACTTCTTCCCGCTTCATGCTGCCTCCGAAATAATCCCCTACTCCGTATACAAAGGTTTTCGACCATCCTCCCCACAGGGAAAACTGACGGCGAGTGATCGACAGGAGCTTACCCACGGAACTTTCTCCTTCAAAGGCTACAAGCATGACGGGCGTATAGCCGGGAGTCTGCTCCAGCACCCGGAACAGTTCGGTAGAATGGAAGAGGTTGTCGCCCGGTAAGGCAGGAATATCTTCCGAATGATAATATGTAGACAATCGGAGCGCCATATATGCAAATTTAGGATTTTTTTTGAGCATTTGCATAAGAAAGGCTATATTTGTCACATCAAAAACAATTATTTATGGAAAATTTCAGCGATCTGATCAAAAAGCGGCGGAGTACCCGAAAATTCACGGAAGAGGAACTGACCCAGGAACAGGTAGTAAGTCTGCTGAAGGCAGGACTGATGGCTCCTTCATCGAAAAGAAGCAACTGCTGGCAGTTCATCGTGGTGGACGACAAGGAAACTCTAGAAAAACTTTCGCACTGCAAGGAATCGGGAGCAACCTTCGTGAGCGATGCAGCCCTGGCCATCGTTGTTACTGCCGATCCGATGGTAAGCGATGTCTGGATCGAAGATGCCTCCGTGGCCTCCATCCTGATCCAGCTGCAGGCCGAAGATCTGGGACTGGGAAGCTGCTGGGTTCAACTGCGTGAACGGTTTACAGCAGACGGCGTGCCCGCCAACGAATATGTGCATGAGGTACTCGACCTGCCTCTCCAGCTACAGGCTCTTTCTATCATTGCCATCGGTCACAAAGGCATGGAACGGAAACCGTTTGATGAAAGCCACCTGCAATGGGAAAAGATACACCTTAACAAATATGGAGGAAAATAACCATGTCGGCATCCAACCACAAAGACACCTATCAGGCCACAGGGGTATTCCTGGTACTGATGGGCATCCTTTATCTGCTTGACAAATGGATCGGCTTCAGCAGCCACGGACTGCCCTGGGTAATGCAGAAAGACACCATGCTGTTGTATGCCGCCGTCATCTTCCTCTGGTTCAAGAACGACAAGTCGGTGGGAATCATTCTGGCCGGAATCTGGCTCATCCAGAACATCGGACTGGTCATTGCCCTGCTGGGACAAATGTCTGCCTACCTGCTTCCGCTGGCCCTGCTGCTTGTGGGAGTGATTCTTTATTTTATATCTTCACGCTGATTATGGACGAAACACATCTGTATAACCTGACATTCATCGGGGCAGGCAACGTGGCTACCCACCTGTCGCAAGCCCTGTCGCAACACCACTGCTGCATCCGGCAGGTATTCAGCCGCACGGAAGAATCGGCCCGTGAACTGGCCGGACGGTTCCATGCTGCCTTTACCACCCGTCTGGACGAGATTGATGCAGGAAGCGATCTCTACCTCGTTTCCATCAAGGACTCGGCTCTGGACGAAGTACTTCCTGCACTGACACGACGCAATCCGGATGCTCTCTTTGTGCATACGGCCGGAAGCGTTCCCATGAGTATCTGGAACGGACTGGCCCGGCGACACGGAGTGATCTATCCCATGCAAACCTTCAGCAAACAGCAGGATGTAGACTTCACGACTACCCCGTTCTTCATCGAGGCCAACTCAGAAGAAGATACCCGTCTGCTGATGCAGCTGGCACAGCGTCTCAGCAAAAAGGTATATGAAGCTTCTTCCGAGCAGCGCAAATATCTCCACATTTCAGCCGTATTCGCCTGCAATTTTGCCAACCACATGTATGCAGTGTGTCATCACCTGCTCAGCGAACACGGGCTTCCGTTTGAATCCATGCTTCCGCTCATCGAGGAAACAACCCGGAAAATTCACTACCTGACGCCCGAAGAAGCACAGACCGGTCCGGCCCGACGGAACGACTGCAACATCATGGAAGATCATCTGCACATGCTGGAAAGTGAACCGGAACTGGCCGAAATCTACCGGAGCATCAGCCGGAACATCCGGGCTTATGCCGAAAAAACAAAAAAGTCAAACCCGTAACATCAATCTGTAATTTATGATAGACTACGATTTAACCCGAATCAAGGCACTCTTCTTCGACGTAGACGGAGTGCTGAGCGCCGAAACCATCCTGCTTCATCCCAATGGAGAGCCCATGCGTACCGTCAACATCAAAGACGGATATGCCCTGCAACTGGCCGTGAAATGCGGTCTGCATGTAGCCATCATCACCGGTGGAAAAACAGAAGCCGTACGCGAACGTTACAAAGGACTGGGTGTACAGGATATCTGTCTGGGAGCTGCCGTCAAGACCAAAGAATACCACGAACTGATGCAGAAATACGACCTGAAACCCGAAGAGGTGCTTTACATGGGCGATGATATCCCCGATTATGAAGTGTTGCGCCTGGTGGGACTTCCCTGCTGTCCGGCAGACGCTGCTCCCGAAATCAAGGCTGTCTGCAAATACATCTCTCACCGTAACGGAGGTCATGGCTGCGGACGCGATGTCATCGAACAGGTGCTCAAGGCCCAGGGAAAATGGATGTCACACGAACAGGCTTTCGGCTGGTAATAAAGCCAGAAACAGAAATCTCAACCCTCAAAACTAAAAATTATGCTGGACAATCTGAAGAAATATCATATCAAACTGGCAAGCAACTCTCCGAGACGCCGGGAACTGCTTGCCGGACTGGGCATCGAATTTGAAACCAAAGTGCTACCCGGTATCGACGAAAGTTACCCCGACACGCTCAAAGGCGAGGAAATTTCTCTCTACATCGCAAGCAAGAAGGCAGATGCTTACCGCACTACCCTGCAACCGGACGAACTCATCATTACAGCCGACACCATTGTTTATCTGGACGGACTGGTACTGGGCAAACCACACGATGCAGCAGATGCCCGCCGGATGCTCACTTTGCTTTCCGGACGTACTCATCAGGTAATTACCGGTGTCTGCATCCTGACCGCAAGCCAACAGCGCAGCTTTGCCGTTACCACCGAAGTGACATTCGATACCCTGAACGAAGAAGAAATCAGCTATTATGTGGAAAAATACCACCCCATGGACAAAGCCGGCTCCTACGGTATCCAGGAATGGATCGGCTTTATCGGAGTAACCGGACTTCAAGGTTCATACTATAACGTCATGGGACTTCCCGTACAACGCCTGTATCAGGAATTGAGAAAACTTTAAAAGACTTTCAAGGATTTAAAAGATGTTATTAAACATGTTTTTCTTCTGAAAAGATTTGCAATTAACCGGAAAACCCGTACCTTTGCATCGTGTTTTCATAGTATTAGATTTAAGGTTAATAAAAAGGTTGGAGTACAGCGGTACTCCTTTTTTTATACCTGTACTCCAACCTCTCTTTTTTTCCGCTCCTGCGGCCTGGTAAATCCGCTCTTCGTTTCAAGCACATTCTGAGCTTCAATCTTTTTTCAGACCTTCAGGATTTTTCTGTCCGTCCAGCACTTCCCGAACGAAATAAACTCCGTCATAGTCCGCAGCAAATCCGTCATCCCACTTGCCGTTATATTCCAGTTTTAACATCATTTGGAGAGGTTTGCCATTCTTCTGTCCGCCTGTCTTCCGGTCATAAATTTCTGTCAGAGTCCCTGTCTTGTCCACCAGCCAGTACTCCTTATCACTGTTTTCCGGACGGAACGAACGTACTTCATGGCCGATACATACTTCTCCCGACAGATTATACAACACCTGTGTGGAGTCGGATACAGCATCCATTGCGGTCAGACTGATACTGCTTTCATCAAACAAAGGAGCATCCTGGCCAATCTCTACGAAAACAGCCCGGTCGGGATGAGAATCCTGCACCTCAAAATAGCGCATACCACTATTCCCGATACCCCATCCGCTGCAAGTGGAAGGCACAGGCTCTTCCTTCATCTGCTTGTCTACTTCAGCTGCGTATGAACCGGCAGGAACCAGCAGATAACGCTTCACTCCTTCACGTCCGGATTTTACTTCCTTAAACTGACAGGACTGGCTTGCATCCCATCCTTCCTCTTTCTGCAGAAGAGGAAGGACATCCTCGATGGAACGGTTTTTCAGTTCAAAGACCTGAATGACTTTCCTGGGAGCTGTATCTCCGTTCCGGACAACTACGGCGCCCGGCAAGGAAGGATCTGCCATCACCCTGATATCCGGATTATGCTGTGCCCAGAAACTCAGACCAGCTCCTGTCACACGTTCCCATTCAAATCCTTCATACGCTTTTCTGGAAGGAACATCAGCTGTCGTCTGCTGCATGGTCTCTTCTGTTTTTCCAGTCTTCCCGTTTCCACTACAAGCACACAGGCCGGCTGCCAAAAATAAAGCCAGATATTTCATGATTTATTTATTTTTTTCTTTCAGAGAAAGACGGCTTCCATCCGACAAAGTAGTCAGCACAGCTTCCTGCCCCTTTCCACGAAGATCGAATACCGGATTCTTATAGCCATAACCGGAAGCCGTACGATACTGACGCAACAGACTGTAAACTCCATTCCGGTTCATCTGAGCCACTCCGGCCTTTCCGAAGAAAAGAATCTCAATTTCCTCACCGCCATCGGCCACAAAGGCAGCTTTCACCAGATCTTCCACTCCACTGGTGGCATACAGCAATTGCCCCCGTCTGGAGACCAGCCATTCCGACTCAGCTTTTTCCACCAGATACGTATCATCGTCCTCCACATTCCATACAGGTGTACCGTCCGGACGCGTTCTGCGGTCAAGCACCACATCCGTTTCCGGATAGAAGAACTCTACCTGCGAAGAATCGGATGCAAAAACCAGATAGCCGGCAACAGATGAATTCGGATCAACCACAGAATGTACACGGGTACCCTCTTCGAATACACGTATTTTCTTCTGAAGCATTTTTGACCAGGTATATCCCATGGCCGCATCGCTGCCCCCGATCAGACCTTCACCTTCCTGCTGACGTACATATTGGATGCGGTACATCTCACCCTTTCCCAACGTCAGAGTATCTCCACTGAGGGAAACAACATCCAGTGTGTCGGCAAAATCAATCGTCTGTCCGTTACCGATACTTTTTCCTTCCAGTATCAGCCGGGCACCGTCAGTCAGTTTCCAGCGTTCATATTTCAAGGTTGCCATTCCGATGGAAATTGCCTTGCCTCCTTCTTCCAGGGTTACTCCCTGTACAATCTGCTGACTGGCAGGCATCACTTCCACCCAGTTACCTTTCAGTTCATTCTCCGTTACAGTTCCTTTACCCGCATTGCAGGATGCCAGAACCAGCGCAGATGCCAATGCGCTCCATAATACATGCTTCTCCATATTCGTATAACCAATTTAAGTGTTTATACTCACAAAGTTAATCACCTCAGGAAGAAGTCCAAAGAAAAAGCCTGTCCGTATGTTCTCATTTAGCTATTTTTAAAGTCACTTTTCTTTGTTTCACTCCAATAAATCTTTCATTTTTGCAATCATCCTCTCCAATAAAAAGATTTTTCTTATTTTCGCAATGATTTAACCCACATACAAAAACTATGAACAAGATCTTATTCTCCTCTCTCCTGCTCGCGGCCTCACAGACCATGACAGCTCAGGAAGCATCAACCCCCAATATTGTACTGATCCTTTGTGACGACATGGGATTCTCCGACCTCGGATGCTATGGCAGTGAAATACAGACTCCCAACATTGACAAACTGGCGTCGGAAGGTGTACGTTTCAGTCAATTCAAGAATACAGGACGAAGCTGTCCCAGCCGTGCATCCCTGCTCACCGGAAGATACCAGCACGAAGTAGGAATGGGATGGATGGCCGAAGTGGACGAACATCGCCCGGGATATCGCGGACAAATAGACAAGGCTTATCCCACCATTGCAGAAGTGATGAAAGCCGGAGGATACCGCACCTACATGAGCGGGAAATGGCATGTCACAGCCTCAGGAGGATATGATGCCCCCAACGGCAGCTATCCGGTGCAAAGAGGATTCGAACGCTACTACGGATGTCTGCACGGAGGTGGCAGTTACTACAAACCACAGCCGCTTTATAATGACCTGCAGCGTATCACCGAAGTTCCCGATGACTATTATTATACCCAGGCAATCACAGACTCAGCTGTCATCTTTATCGACAGGCACGACACAAGCCAGCCGATGTTTCTGTATCTGGCTCATTATGCTCCTCATCTGCCCTTACAGGCTCCGGAAAAATATGTAAAAAAATGTATGGACTGCTATAAGCCCGGATACGACGTACTTCGCCGGCAAAGATTTGAAAAGCAGAAAAGACTGGGACTGATTCCTCAAGAAATGGAACTTCCCCAGTATGACAGGGAATTCGGAGGAAAACGTCCGGCATGGGAAGACCTTACTCCCGAACAACAGCAGCAATGGACCAAAGACATGGCAACATATGCCGCCATGATCGAAATCATGGATAAAGGTATCGGAAAGGTTGTGGAAACTCTCCGCAAAAAAGGCATGTATGAAAACACCGTATTCCTGTTTCTCAGTGACAACGGAGCAACCGACGAAGGAGGATATCTGGGACAGCTCATGGCGGATCTCTCGAATACCCCTTACCGCAGTTACAAGAAATGGGTATTTCAGGGCGGTACCAGTACCCCTTTCATCCTGACTTATGGTGACACCAGCAAGAACAAGATGAAAGGAGAGATTTGCCGGCAACCGGCTCATCTGATTGATATCCTGCCCACCTGTATGGATCTGGGACATATTTCCTATCCTGACCAGTTCGGGTATAAAGACCTGCCGGGCAGAAGTCTGCTTCCTGCTGCGGAAGGAACAGTTGTCGAACCGCGAACTTTGTACTTTGAGCACCAGAGTTCCTGTGCCATCATTGACGGAACATGGAAACTGGTCAAAGCAGACCGGAATGTACAGTGGGAACTGATTGACCTGTCGACTGATCCGTTTGAAACCCATGACCTGTCTTCACAGTATCCGGACAAAGTGGAAGAACTGGAAACCAAATGGATTGAATGGGCCAATACCCACAAAGTATTCCCATTGGAGAACAAACCCTGGACAGAACGGCTGAACTTCTACAAGCAGAAGAATCCCAACCAAAAGGGAGAGGACTGATATCCTCTCCCTCCCACAGACACCCAATGTCTGTTTACTGCTTGCCGGAGTTGATCCAGGTTAATTTCTTCCAGATCCATTCCAGAGGTCCCTGTCTGTGACATGACAGCCAGAAACGACTGAATGCCAGCAATATGGCAAATATGACGACAGCTATCAACAGACAGGCGGTTGCCCCCGTTGACTTATACAGATTCAGCCCAAAGCCATAAAAGACAGAAACACCGATCACTGACTGTGCAATATAATTGGTAAGACTCATCTTTCCGAAAGGAATAAACAGACGCTGGAACTTATAGCCGTTCCCCTTGTCATACCATAACAAGACGAAACAGCTTACCAGAAAGCACATAAGCAAGAAATTGCAGATCGACGGTACGGCTATATCAAGCGGCATCAGCAGCGCCTTGTCCCCTTTCGCAATCCCGGGATATACCATGCGCAACAGATTCAGCGGTATAAACAGGACAGCAGACCATAAAGAAATCTTCTTCCAGACCATCATGGATTCCCGGGTGTTCTGAAACAGAGACAGTCTTCCTGCCACCATTCCAAACAGGAACAGTCCTCCGATCTGAAAGATTCTTCCGTTTTCTATCTGCCACAGATTTCCATACAACTGACCGTAAGTTATATTGGACTGCACTACTTCCAGAAAACTTCCTGATTCCATGACAGGCTTGGCCAGCACAGCATACTTCAGCCAATTGTTTCCGTATTCCAGAAACGGAATGTCGCATAAGGTACAGATAACCCTGATCCATTCCACCGGCTGAATAATCATAACGGAAGCTATCACAAGCACCGTCCTGGTAGAAAATCCAGATACTGCAACCAGAAAGACACCCATCACTGCATACAGCAAAAGGATATCACCGTTGTAAAACAAAGAATGAAACTGAGAGAACAAGAAAAGCAGAAACATTCTCCAGACAAATCTCCCTTTAAACGGAATTCCTTTTCGGGCAGCATTGCAGTACTGAATATAGAAACTCAGTCCGAAAAGCAGTGAAAAGGTAGAAAAAGCTTTTCCAGCCATCAGAAACCACGTTGTATCCCATACTCCCTTATCCAGTGCTTTCAGCCATTGGGGAGTACCTTCCGGAATGCAATACAGATTATAATGCTCAAAACAATGCAAGATGACAATTGCAAACAAAGCAACCCCTCTCAATGCATCTACAACTTCTATACGGGCTATTTTCTTTTGATCCATATTTCAGAATGGTGTCATTAAGTTACTTCCTGCCTGTTTTATCCGATTCCACACTCTGGAAAGGCACATAAGGAGAAAGGCTAAAGATCACATTTCCATAAGAATCCGTACCCCGGTAACCGGAAACTTCCATTCTCAGTGTATATTTCGCATCTTTCCGGTAGTTCTTCACATCCAGATAATACAGATAATTCTTTCTTTTTCCGGTGGTACGGGTTTCATCAGCAAATCCCCGGTGCAGATCTTCAGCTATGACCTTGCCGTTTTCCAGCAGCTGCATACTCTTGATGTTCAGTCGGTCATTCCCCTTGGTATAGAAAAGCCCCGCCATCGCACGGCCGTTGTCATACACCTTATCAGTGACATCAAATTCCCATGTCGTATAGTCAATGAAAGAAACCTTTTCCGGCGACCAGGTTGCGATGACATGACAGTCAGGGCGGTAATAGTCAACTTTCAGGGCATCCAGTCTCTTATACTGCGTATTCATACGGTTCTCAAAATCAGCAAAGTCCTTCTTGCCGTCTGCCCAGGCAATTTCAGCCAGTCCCAGCAGTCGCGGAAAGTTCTGCAGATTAATGTCTTTCACCTCCTGCGGCACAGCCGGCCACATATTCGCCTGCACTCCCAGCAGACAATCCAGCTCCCGCGAAGTCAGACCTTCAGCCGGATCGTATCCATAGACATCGCTCAACGTGATGGCATAAGGATAAGCCAGGTCAGACAGCAAGCCGTCATCCGGTGTACCCTGACGGATGTCAAAATACAGATGACTGGCAGGAGTGGCAATCGTCGGGAAACCATACTTTGCCGCATCCTTTACCGCAGAACTGCCAAGCCATGACATGATGTGAGCATTTTCAGGCAGATTGCCGGCATCAGCCAGAATATCATTCCATCCGATCGGCTTCTTGCCTTTGCCGGCAATGATGGCCGAAACTCTCGTCACGAAATAACTCTGAAGTTCCATGACATTCTTCATTCCTTTTTCCTTCATGAAGTTCTGAATATGCTCATTCTTTTCCCACAGGATATGACGGACTTCATCTCCTCCGAAGTGAATGTATTCAGAAGGAAATATGGCTGCAATTTCAGTAAACACATCATCAAGGAACTGATATACCTTCTCATTCGACGGATCCAGCGTGTTGGGAGTAAACTGATGGCCCCACACATGATAAGTCTCGCAGAACGGCATCACATAATCCGGATAGAACGAATCATTGACAGCCAGTTCCGGATAATTAATAAGCACAGGCCAGCAATGTCCCGGCACGTCTATTTCCGGAACAATCTGCACATGGCGGGCAGCAGCATAAGCCACCAGATCCTTCAGTTCTTCCTGCGTATAGAATCCGCTTCTTCCTTCCGGCTGGCCAAACTGCACGGGATAGTGTGTAGCCTTCTCGGAAGTAAGCCGCGGATATTTTTTTATTTCCACCCGCCATCCCTGATCGTCCGTCAGATGAAGATGCAAGGTATTCATCTTGTAAAGAGACATGATATCAATATACTTCTTCAGCACATCAACCGAATAGAATGTACGGCTGACATCCTTCATATATCCTCTCCACTGGAAGCGAGGCTTGTCATTGATCTGAAGCGACGGCACGGTAATGTCACCTTCCAGTTTTTCTTTTCCTACCACTTCGGGAGGCATCAGCTGTGTCAGTGTCTGCGCTCCGTAGAAGAGTCCTGCCAGACCTTCCGACCTGACAACAATTCTTTTATCACTGACATCCAGCGTATATGCCTCCGACGAACGGTTTTTCTTCGACAGATCAAACACGATGCCATTCTTCCCTTTTACACTGGACACCTCCTTCAGCTGCAACTGAAAGGGAAGCGAACGGCTGACAGACTGAATCCACAATTCTCCGATCTGTCTGGAAGCCGGAGTGACATAGACAACTGTTCGGGAGGTAAACACAAAAGCCGGTTTACCCGTTTCCTTTACCGACAAAGGTTTGGGAACTACACTGTATTCTGCGGCCTGCAGGTTGAACAAAGTGCACAGGCAAGCCCAGATAATCAATAAATACTTCATGCGTTAGATCAGGTTTTATACAGATTAAAAATATATTTATCAGTTGGTATTTGCTGTTTTATCAGCCGTTTTTCCCAGCTTTCCCGGTTGTCGTTATAATCAATGTCGCCTCTTTTTCCTTCAGCAAAGATTCCGGCAATCCCTTGATTTTTCCATTCACAATGACAGTACCAGGTTTCTGCACCAGGCGGAAAGCTTCTTCACTCAACGGTTCCCACTCAACAAACTGCTGGGTTACCGTACCGTCGTTATAATGTACATTGACATACGAAGGGGTACACAACAGTTCCCTCGTCACATGTCCGTCGATATTGCGCAGCTTTGCCTCTCCCTCCGAAACCTGCAGGCGGGCAGGTTCAACCGAAACAATCTGCAATTCACTTTCCGGAACAGCATGATATCCCTCAGGAATCTTCTTATACATACGGATATAATCGATATCAAAACTTTTCGGATACGGAACGGAAGGATCATAAGTACCTGTCCAGGCCTCTTTCGCTTTCCTGTTGTCATAAAAAGAAATGATCTGTATCAACGGATAGGTGATTGCGGCCTGATGGCTCATCACCCGTATGCCATCGACGTATACGGTCACTCCTTCCGGCGTCCAGTCAAATCCATAGACATGAAATTCCTCCGCCAGTTTCTTATTGGCAAACCAGGGATGCTCCGTGTGATACTGGATAGTGGAATCCTTCCAGCTGTGTACGGTCGACCAGATACGGTTTTCATCCGTTCCCAGAATCTCAAAAATATCAACCTCACAACTCTGATCCGGATTATCCTCAAAGCCGATCAGCCACCAGGCACAATGAACTCCTCCCCCAGTCTGCATCTTGGCCCTCATCTCATAGTAGCCATACTGATTGATCTGTGTGGCTTCCGTCTTAATGTTGTGAAGAGCCTTTCTTTTAGGATCATAACGGTGCATACCGGTACGGCTCGCACTCATAAAACCGGATATGTACATCCCGTCGCCAAACTCATTCTTGGAATTTTTGTCAATGATCAGTCTGAGAATACCATCTTTCATTTCATACGTAGGTGTACAGACACTTCTGTTCTCAGGCCAGGAAGGCAGATATTCCGGAATCCATTTGGAACGGTCTATTTCCTTTCCGTCAAATTCGTCATGAAAAATCAGACGATACCCCTCTTTCCCCAACGGACTGGCAGGATAATCCTGTGCACAGATCTGAGAGATCCCGACCAACCAACCCAGACATCCAGCCCAAAGCATTTTGTTTCTTAATTTCATAATCTTTTATTTAGATTTTTAACGGTTTAACATAACCATTTGAAAAGTCAACTTTTTACGAGATATTTAAGTCGTTTTACGAAACTTTGCTATCAAATAACTCTTGGGCAAAAGTAGCCAAAATACTTGATAGGACAAAAAGATTGGCTACTTTCGATATCATTTCTCAATACTGACGTATTTCTGATTCTGACTATTCGGTTTATCTGGAATAGTCATTTGAAGTTTTATACCGATAAACGGAGCTATATATTTCTTGCGTACCCATCTTCTATCGTTCACTCCAAGCATTTCAGCTATTTCAACTATACTTTTCGGTGATTTACAAAATTCAAACACCTTATCTTGGGGTGTCATGATATTCGGCTTATTCTGTATTTCGTCATGACTTGAGGTGAAATCATCATCACTTGGGGTGTGACTTGGAGTGTATGAATCTTTCACTTGGGGTGTAGATGTTTTCACTTCACCAGCCAGTGAGTGTTTAAACCATATTGTGAGATTCACGAATGGCGGAACAACTTTGATTTCCGGTGCAGGAAGTCCTTGCTCTCTACAACTTTCCATAATAAGCCCTATACCTCGTCCCCAAGCTTCCATCTTGCAGTTGAACTCCTCAACCTCGCCGTCAACAGTAACAAAGTACATCAAAGACAAGTTACCACTGGGCTTTTACGGAGAGAAAAAATATAGCGTAACGAACTCTGTTTCTCCTCGGTTCGCTACGCTTTCTAAATTTTACAATCTCTCTATATGTTTTATTACATGATTTACACCTTCAGGAATATCCTTTGACGATAAAGCAGGTACAGGAATCCCCAGCAAACGGCAATATAGGCCAGTGCCAGTATCAGCGGCTGGAATGATTCCGGGAAAAGTGATGCCAGTCCGCCGAAAAGGGACCGGCCCGTATAGTCAAAATCAATGAAGCGCTGAGCCAGATAGATCGTAATGGAGTTCATCCCGATGACCCGGAAAAACAAAGTCCACCGATGACAGTGCCGTACATCAATCAGGTAATAGAACAAGGCAAACAGCAGCATGGATATACCACCTACCAGACAGGCAAACGAACTTGTCCACAAGTTTTTATTGATCGGGAAAACCAGATCCCATATCCATCCGGCAACGACCAGCACCACTCCGGCACAGGCCAGCAGAGCGACCTTCCGCAGTTCAGGCAGTCCTTCCCGCTTGATCCATTCCCCCGTCAGCATACCCAAAGAGGCTGTTCCGACAGCAGGAATAATACCTAAAAGCCCTTCCGGATCATGAATTCCCAAATACAACTGTCCCGGCAAAAACATCCGGTCTACATAACCGACCAGACTCCCTTCCATGGAAAAAGGATCTCCATTGCCATCCGGAGCCGGAAAACAGGCCAGCAGCGCCCAGTAACCGATAAAAAGCAAGGCTACAACTCCCATACGGACACGTGTCCGCACATTCAGAAAAAGCAAGGCTGCAAACATCCAGGACAGGCCGATACGTCCCAGAACACTGGCATAACGCAAATGAGCAAAATCAAAATCCAGCAGTCCGTTGTAAATGCAACCCAGCAGTACCAGAACCAGTCCCCGGCGGATCACCTTACGGTAGATGGCTGCCGAACTCATCCCACACGCTTTCTGTTTTTCCAAAGAATAAGGAAAGGAAATACCTGCAATAAAAAGGAATAGAGGAAAAATCATATCCTCAAAAGCAACCCCATGCCAGGGCACATGCTCCATCTGCCTGGCTATTGCCTGAAAAAACGGAATCGGACAGCAGGTTGCCAATCCGGCAAACAGAGCTCCTCCTCCCATAATAAAAAACATGTCAAATCCCCGCAAGGCATCCAACGATTGCAAACGTTGACTCTTTACTTCTTTTTTCATACGTATTATTCGGTTTATTACACTATATACAACCCCATTTCAAGATATACGCCACAAAAGTAGAAAATTTATTATAGGAAGAAAATTTTATCGCCGGATATTTAACCGCACGATACCTTCGCATTGACAGGTCAATGCAAAAAATCGACCGCACGATCAGGCCACAACGACCGCATAATTCAGCCGCAACGACCGCACGATTCAGCCGCAACGACCGCACGATCAAGCTGCAACGAAAGTAAATTTATCTCTTTAGCTATTATTAACTACAAAGATTAGTTTATCAACTAAAAACTTTCGTTATTTGCAGAAAAAGAAAAAAATCATGAAAGGACTGACTGCAAAAGAAGAAGAAATCATGGGCTTTTTCTGGGAAAAAGGCCCGCTGTTTGTGAAAGAAATGCTCGCTTTCTATGACGATCCGAAACCGCATTTCAATACCCTGTCCACCATCGTACGCGGACTGGAAGAGAAAGGCTACCTCTCCCACAAAGCATATGGCAACACTTATCAGTACTATGCCACCGTGAGCCGTGATGATTTCAGCCGCCGTACGCTCCGGAGTGTCATCAGCAAATACTTCAACAATTCCTACCGGGATGCCGTTTCATCGCTGGTGAAAGAGGAGGACATTTCGCTGAAAGAGCTCAAGGAGCTGATACAGAAGGTAGAGGAGGGACGGTTATGAGTCGGAAACAAATCAGAAAAACCAGATAACGATATGGGAACCTTTTTAGTCTATATACTGAAATCCGCCGCCTGCCTGGCCGTATTCTACCTGTTCTACAAGCTGCTGATGAGCCGCGACACATTCCACCGTTTCAACCGTTTTGCCCTGCTGGGACTGCTGGTGTTGTCTTCCCTGCTTCCACTGGTCGAAGCCAGTGTAAACAGTCCGGCAGCTGTACAGGAAACAATGCTCACACTGGAGCAGCTTCTCCTACTGGCCGATATACAGCCGGAAGGCGAAAGCATGGCAGCTGCAACACCGTCTGCCACAGTCTTGTGGTTACGTGCAGCCCTGCTGGTCTATCTGACAGGTATCGTATTCTTCATCGTACGCAACCTCTGTTCACTGGCCAGGCTGGGCAGACTGATCCGTCAGGGCAAACGGGAAGCTCTGAACAGTTATCTCCCTGACCGGAAAGAGAAAAATGTACGGCTGGTGGTACACGATCACGACATTGCTCCTTTCAGCTGGATGCACTGGATCGTGATTGCCCGAAAGGATCTGGAAGAAAACGGACGCGAGATACTCATCCACGAACTGGCCCACATCCGCAACCGCCACTCATGGGATCTGCTGCTGGCCGACCTCTGCATCTTCGTACAGTGGTTCAATCCGGCTGCATGGCTGCTGAAACAGGAATTGCAGAATATCCATGAATATGAAGCCGACGAAACCGTTCTGCGCGAAGGCGTAAACGCCAGAAATTACCAGATGCTCTTAATAAAAAAAGCTGTCGGCACAAGGCTCTACTCTATGGCCAACAGCTTTAATCACAGTTCACTGAAAAAACGTATCACTATGATGTTAAAAGAAAAATCCAATCCGTGGGCACGGGCCAAGTATCTCTATATACTTCCATTGGCCGCACTGGCTGTTACGGCCTTTGCCCGTCCTGAGGTCTCAGCCGTAGCTGATGAAATTTCAGCCGTCAAAGTAATTGCTCCGGCCGTACACGACAGCATACAGCCCAATGTACAGACAGCAGTCGCAGCACCCTCTTCGGCTCTGGACCAGATGCCTGAATTTCCAGGTGGCATGGAAGCGCTGAATACCTATCTCCGGAACAACATACGATATCCGCAGGAAGCCCAGAAAGCCGGAATACAGGGCCGGGTGATCATACAGTTCATCGTCAGCAAAGACGGCAGCATCACCGATGCAGAAGTGGTAGAAAGTGTGGATCCGCAACTTGATGCTGAAGGTTTGAGACTCATAAAAAACATGCCCCGATGGAAACCCGGCATGCGGAAAGGACAGGCTATCAGAGTGAAACAGACGCTACCGATCAGGTTTGCTTTCACGAAAACACCCGACAAACCCGAAAACAGCAATTCCATCTTCCTGAAAAATGGAAGCTACAACTCTTCCCTCAAGGATGTCATTCTCCTGGTCAACGGGCAGGAGGTCAGTCCGGAGATTTTCCGCGCCATCGATCCGCAGCGCATCCAGTCAGTTACCGTCCTGAAAGATCAGGCTTCTCTGGCCAAATACACGACCGACAAGAGCAAGACAGGAATCATTCAAGTCAAACTGAAAAAAGAGGATCAGGCTTCGGACATAAATATCCCGACCATCCGGTTTGACTCCCAGACATCTAAGGCTCTGGTCATCATAGACGGAAAAGCTGCTGATGCAACAGCTGTACAGACTCTCTCACCCAGCCAGATCAAATCCATCAAAGTGCTGAAAGGCCAGCAGGCTGTTGATCTTTTTGGAGAAGCGGCGAAAAACGGGGCAATCTGTGTTTCAACCCGATCTGCAGAATCCGAAACTGACAAATAAAACCTGACCATACATAAACCTTTTATACACATGAAAACAAAAACAGCCACAACCGTATCCTTGACCGATAAACGGCAGACACCATGGCAAAACCTCAGACAGCTGCTCCTATGCCTGCTGATCCTGCTTCCAGGAATACTGACAGCACAAACAATTGAAAATCCGACATTCAAGGCCCGCAACGGAAGTATCCGCAACATTACCCGGATCGAGCGTACCCCCGAATGTACAAAAGTCTACATCCACGCGATTTTCCGGCCACACTGGTGGATCAAGGAAGATGGAGAGAATTATCTGGAAGATACTGCCACCGGAATACGTTACAAGCAAACGGGAGCTGAAGGCATTGAACTGAAAAAGGAAACTTATCTTCCTGATTCGGGAGAAATGGACTTCGTACTGCTGTTCGAACCTCTGCCCCAGGGAACCCGGAAAATACATTTCATAGATCCCAATGGAAGAGAAGGAAATACTTTCGATATCTCACTGGTGGCTGATGCCTCTGAGCCCCGTTCTCTTCTGGAACCGGTAGAGGGAAACTGGTTTAGCGAGGATGCACAGAGCCGCTGGACTTACGGTATCTATGATTCCATCGTCATCCTGAACAACCGGCTGTACACTCCCGTGGAATGCAGAAAAAAGGGGAAACGCATCCTGATGACTGCCAGCGACCGCAAGGACGGAAGCACCGTCACCCTGAAACTGACTGCCCGGAAAGACGGTTCCTGCCTCATTGCCCTTAACGACGGAGAGGAACAACGCTACGTACGCACCCGCAAAGAGCCGGCAATACCGGATGCAGACAACGGATATGGCACGGACTTTTTCCGCCGGGACAGCGTCTACCTGCAAGGCTATCTGAAAGGTTATGATCCGAGACTGGGATTCGACAGCGGTATTCTTTATCTGAGCAATGAAATTACCCGCAAGGACTATCCCACAGTAGTCCCCATCAATCCCGACGGAAGTTTCGAATGCAAATTTATCCTGTCATATCCCGTTTGCCAGAACCTGACCCTGAACAACCAGTGGATTCCATTCTATGCCGAACCGGGTGACACAGTCACGATGTATCTGGACTGGGAAGACATCATGGCACGAAGCCGGGCACGCGACAACAAATATCCGCTCATTCACACGGCTTATATGGGAAAGACAGCCGCACTGTCTTATCTGGCCGTCACCCTGAATGACCTGATCGATTATCCTTACGAGAAACTGAATAAAGCCCAGAAGACACTGACACCGGCACAGTTTCAGAAACAACTGGAACCGTACACTGCCCGGTGGCAGCAGCAAGCCGATTCACTTTGCCGGCTTTATGCAACTTCGCAAAAAGCAGTTTCGCTGATCCGCAACCATACAGCCATCAAAGCAGGAGAAATTTATTTTGACTATCAGATGCCCCGGAGCTATTATGCCCGGCAAGACACGGCCAATCAGGTATTGCAGGTGCAGCCGGATGCTTCCTATTACGACTTTCTGAAACAAATGCCTCTGGACGAAATGTCAGCACTGGCCTGTTCCCGGATAAGTGTTTTCATCAACCGTTTTGAATACATGGGCCCATTCGAAGCAGCCAATAATGCTTACAAGAGTCTGGCAGATGAAGAAGACTTCAAAAAACTTCCGGATAATGAGAAACTGATCCGGATATATGCAAAGAAGTATGAGATACAGGACAGTATCATTCAGGCGTTGTGTAATGAACGCTCTCCCCTGCTCTGGCAGATAGCCCGTGTACGCGACCTGCGTGCCATCGTTGCACAACAGGCCAGCCGGAAAGATGCAGAATGCCTCATCGGAAAGACACAGGCAATCATTACCCATCCCTATATGCAGACTGCAGTCAAGGATATGATTGACGAACTGCATCCGGCAGGACGGACAGCATCCTACCAGCTTCCTGCGGGGAAAGCTACCGATATTTTCCGCCGTATCATTGCTCCTCATGCCGGCAAAGTACTCTTCATTGACTTCTGGGGAATCTATTGTGGTCCCTGCCGGACTGGCATACAGGCTACGGCCGACCTGCGCAGACAATACCACAACCATCCCGATTTTCAGTTCGTCTATATAACCAGCGAAAAAGAATCTCCGGGAAAGGCCTACACGGACTATGTAGAGAAGAACCTGAAAGGAGAAGCCTGTTACCGGCTCACAGACACTGAATACAAATATATGCGCCAACTTTTCCAGTTCAACGGAATTCCGCACTATGTAATCGTAGAGAAAGACGGAAGTATCTCAACAGAAGATGTCGGTACCCACAATCTGAAAGAGTTCCTGCAAAAGCGCTTCGGCTCTGTTCCGGAAACTCAATCCACAGACGGACATTCCATACAATAAAACTGACTGAAAAATGAAAAGAAATCTCGCTATCCAGATCTTGTGTCCACTTTTCCTGCTCATTGGAGCAGGAAACATTTGTCAAGCTCAAGAATTAGAAGGAAAATTCCGGATTCGTTGGCGTCTGAATAATATTCCTGACAGTGTAAGAGGGGTTATGTATGTCTTTAGTCCAACAATGAGACCGGGTAAAGTAATCGCAGATTTTCCCTTGCAAAACGGAGAAATGATATACGAAGATACCATATCCCAACCAAAGCATTTAAAGTTTTTCGGTTGGGCAAAAGACTTTCCCAATTGGACCTTAGACTTGTGGGTAGACCAAGGAGGATGGATTGATATCCAGGGAAAAGACAAATGGCTTCATCAATGGACGATCACTACGAATATTCCCCAACAAAAAGAAGCCTTATCGTACGCGGCCTGTATCGCAGACGAGACGGACGAATGGTTGCGGATGGATGAAAAGTGCCAGGTGCGCGACAGCCTTTTAAAGCTCCATTACCGGAGCGCCAGAAAGACCTTCGATTATATGAAAACGGCACCGGTCACAGAGGTCTGGACCGATCTTTTCTTGGAAAAGGCCTGGAATACAACCTGGATTCCGGATTCATTGCGCAGTTTTCGTCCTGTTTTCCAGCAGTTGTATGCACGTATGCCGGCCGAATGGCAGGAAACGAAGAAAGGAAAACTCATTGAGTCATATGCCTTCCCTGCTCCGACAGTGGAAGAAGGAGACGATATGGCTGATGGTTTACTATATGACGCTGAAGGAAAATCCCGTCATTTGTCAGAATTGCAAGGCCGATACATCTTGTTGGATTTCTGGAGTATCTACTGCGGCCCTTGCCGCATGTCTGAACCGGAAATGGAAGAGATTGTCCATCTATATGGCGATAAATTGGCCTTGGTAGGAATATCCAATGATGAAAAAATCTCCTGGAGCAAATTTCTGAAGGAACACAAGATGCCGGGTTATCAATGGAATGAACCGAAAAATGGAGGACGAAGTCTGGCTTCGCGCTATAAAGTCGGAAGCATCCCGCATTTCGTATTGATTTCGCCGGAAGGTAAAATCCTAAAGATGTGGACAGGCTATCGGAAAGGTATACTCAAATCCAAACTAAAAAAGTTTATATCAGAAGATACCATACATTCTACCAGATAGAAGGTATAAATTATTCTCTTTTTAAGCCCAAGATTCCACCCATAGCGATAAAGCAATCTTAATCCAACCAGCCTTATTTATCCCTGAAGACTTCTGAAGAGAACCTAAATTCGCAAACAAACTTAACTCTCATGTCACAAATGAATATTTGGTTAAATTTCCCCTTTTATATGATTACTTTATAGCATAAGAACTGTTGTACATCTTTCGAGTACATCTTCTTACCCCATTAAGCAAATTGAAACAATACGCTTAAATCCAATAAAACAACAAATATTAAATCACTCCCCACCTTAAAGGCTTTTTCACAAGTAAGAATATTAATATAACGTGAGTTCCTTAGCCAGTTCAAGACAGAAGCGGATGTGAGCAAGTTTCTGAAACAGTTGCATGCCCAGGTGCTGGAGAAGATGCTTGAAGGCGAAATGGATGCCCATTTGGGCTATGAAAAGAATTCTGTGACAGGGAACAATACCGGCAACTCCCGGAATGGCAGTTATCCGAAGAAAATCCAGACCGAACATGGAGAGTCTGTCATTTCGGTAAGAATAAATTTACAGCTGAATCTTGTTTCCATTTACACAAAAATTTGAGAATATGGAAGAACTTCTACTACGTAATTAGAGACAAAATCTCATCAAACTTGTTCCGAATCGACTACGAATAGCACTGATTCGGAACTAATTCACAAAATTTGCAACGTGGTTTACCGAATGCTTACTGCTAATCTAGGACATATTGAAATTCTATTTTTTTATCATGTAACACCCAATCAATGTAACATTTTTTTAGACGCATATATGTCTTACGTTCTTTGTTTGATAAACCTTCTACAGATATTCCTATTTTTTCATTAAATAAATCTGTCATGAACTCTTAATACTTTTGCTGTATTTCTTTTAAATTTGTTCCTTTATACATGAATATTTGTATATTTTATTTGTTAGATAAGTTTGTAAGTAACAAATTATTCCATAAGGATATTTTTCTAGCAACAATCGAAACTTCGTTAGTTTCTTGGACATACCAGTTTTTTAAGAATATATCTACTATAATATTTGACCTATCTGAAAATACTGGTCTGTGTTTTATTTATAAAATCAGCCACATTACGCATCATATCATCAATTTTTTGTACATCAGAGATTCTGGCAGCGGGATGCCAGCTATTGATAAGTAATAAATCCTGTTCTTCAGAGAAAAAACACCAATTATTTATAGGTTTGAATGTCAAATCTGGATAGATGTATTGTTTGGCTATATCTAATACACTCCCGTTTCCTCCTCCACATACGACAATATTAGGTTGCAAAATGTCCCGAACTTGTCTTCTGAGAAAAGGAGCATCTCGTTTAGCATAATCGTAAAGAGTATTGTTTAGGACAGATGAACTTCCGGAAATTTTTTTCACATTGACAATAGCCAATGGATATTTCAAAACAACTTGGTTTGCAGGATCAAGATAAGAATCATTCTCCAATAATGGAATATAATCAGGAGTTATCTCACTTAGTCCTTGTAGCCAGTTGAAAATTACCTTGAAAAATTTGGCTGTAATCTCACGCCAATGCCATTCTCGATAATCTTCTCCAGGGTTTGAATTGGGATCTTTCATCAAAAAAAGAATCTTTCGCTTAGCTGCTGCCCATAATTCCTCTTCATTACCGGAATATGAATTTCTGCTTTCTTTATACAATTCACCATTATGGCATAATCCATCAATAACAATATTTTCTCGGACATCAGAGGGATAACTATTTTTCCATTCTTCAAAAAGGATATCTTCCTGTTCATGTAAATACATATCAGAATTACAATTAGAATTAAACATTATTATTACTTAATTGAATATTACACTCTCATATGAAATAGTCATTCATAGAAAATTTATGTGTGCAATAAGAACTAGTATTTCTTAATATAATTTTTTATATTACGCACTTATAATTTCATATATTTTTTTGAAACATTCATTAGCAAATTCTTACCTAGAAGATTCTCTATGTAATAAGGAGGTATAGACTTATATCCATACTTTGCTCCCAATAAACTGCAAGCTACAGCAGCATTTGTATCAGCATCTCCTCCTGCATTTACTACCGCCAATAATCCTTCCAGAAAACTTTCCACATGATATAAACACCAGACAGCAGCAGACAAAGTTTTTAATGTATAGCCCATGGCTGATTCATCATCCAGATTTAAATCTTGTATTTGTTCGGCTTCCATAGCCGCTATCAAGTAAGGTGCTATTCTTTCATCATATTTGTTTCCAATCTTTATGATGGTCTCAAAGTCCAGTTCCTTATCATGCCAAACAAAACTATGTACTAATTCTGATAATATAACACAAGAGCCTACACACCTGGGATCTGCATGCGTCAGTTTACAGATATTCTCTGAATAATACGAAACATCTTTCTTCCAAAGGCCGATGACTGAAGTCCTCATGAGGCCTCCATTTGCAGCACTTTTCTCACCGGACAATTTCCATACAAGACTGGCAGCTCTTATTGGATCTTTTGTATAATCTGAAATCGCCAGTACATTATTTGTATACTGACCGATACCCATGGGGGTTCCTCTAAACCATTGCTTAAAGTTTTGAGCAACACGATTCAGACAGATATCTTTGTCTTCAATCATGGCATTAGCTATACATAGCATCATATCTGTATCATCAGTCCATTCTCCTGCTTTCCATCTTATACGATGTCTATCTTGTAAGATTTGATTGTATGATGTAAGTTTTTGAGGATAATACTTTAAAACTTCATTATATGACATGAATTCAGTTCCAAGTCCCAAAGCATCTCCTATTGCCTGTCCAAAAATAACACCACAAACCTTATCATACAAATCAAAGTAAGTTCTGTTAGTTTGATTGCTAATATAATTCTTACATTGTTTTATATACATAGTTATTTTTATTAATAATCAAGCGAACATATTACCAACATGTTTTCAAAGTTATAGAAACTTTTTATTGGACGGATGATTTTTAAAGAAATCTTTAGTCAGTATTGATTTTCTTCAAGTTGTGCCCTTATATGGCATAAGCTGTTACTATATTTGTATTTATAAATATAATTAATCGGAATATGATTGGAAATCTTTTATCTAAATATATTTGGTTAACTAAAACCATTTATTCTGCTGATAATGGGATTACATTTGCAGAAATAAATCAAAAATGGCTTGACAATGATTTAAGTGAAGGAATAGATTTGTCTAAACGAACATTCCACAAATGGAGGATAGCTATTGAAGAATTATTTGGACTCATTATTGAATGTGAACGAAAAAATGAATATCGCTTTATTATTCAAAATAAGGAACAATTAAAACAGAATGATCTTACAGGATGGTTATTCAATACTCTATCAATAAGTTGTAATTTACAACAATACAAGTCTATTCAAAGCAAAATATTATTAGAAGATGTATTTACTGATAGAGAATTGATATTTTCGATCTTAGATGCAATACGTACTCAAAAAACACTTCACATAACATATCAGAGCTTTTTTCGCAATAATGCAATATCTTTTGAAGCAACCCCATATTGTGTAAAAATGTTTCGTCAAAGATGGTATCTAGTTGCAAAAAGTTCCGGTTATGATCATCCAAGAGTTTATGCATTGGACAGAATTATTGATTTAAAAATTACTGAGAATACATATAAATATCCAGAAAATTTCTCACCTGAAGCTTATTTTTCTTCTTTTTATGGGATTATCGTCGATGAAACTATGGATGCTGAATATGTCGACATTAAAGTTCATCATTCTCAAGTCGGATATTTGCATTCCCTTCCTTTACACCCATCTCAACAAGAGGTAGAGCAAACGAATGAATATAGCATTTTCAGGTTATTTATAGCTCCAACTTTCGACTTTGAGCAATATATTCTCAGTATGGGAGAATACATTGAAGTAATTTCTCCCGAATGGTTCAGACAACGTTTAATAAACAGAATAAATAAAGTAATAAGTATTTATAAATAACTTATTGATATATATAGCTTATCTACATATTTAAAGTAAAAAAGAAAAAGTATTTCTGAATAATTTATAGGTGAATATGGGCTGCAATATCCTGTGGTAAAGATTTGGCAGTTAGTAAATATGCTTATTCCTATTTTATACTAATATCTAAAATAATACGATGATGAATGTATTTAATAAAAAACTAGAACAATTGTATTTGTCTCAAACAGACAATATATTTAAAATGTACAAAGAATTAAACCAATTGGGAATGACTAACTTTTCCTATCCACTACTCTTGCATGTTTGGGAAGAGGAATATTCCAAAACCCCTATAAAGCTTATGATTATAGGACAAGAAACTAACGGATGGGGAGCTGTATTAGAAACTCCAGATGATGTAATTTCATCAATGAAAATGTATGAAGATTTTAATCTAGGGCGTAACTATAATTCTACATTCTGGCAATGGGTACACAAAATAAACTACATGTTAGGTAATCCGGATATCAATTGTTTTGTGTGGAATAATATTTTGAAATTCGGAAAAGAATGCGATAAAGGTCATCCTGATTGGCAAGTTACAGAACATGAACACAAATACTTTAATGTCATTTCAGATGAAATAGATATTCTAAAACCTGAAGTTTGCATTTTCTTAACCGGTCCATCTTATGACAATAATATAAGGTTAAAGTTCCCGGATGTAGAGTTTATTAATTTTGGAGGATATAAATTCATAAACGAAGTTGCTCAGTTAAAGAGCAAAAATCTTCCTTTTCATTCTTATCGTACATATCATCCCGGATATGGAGTACGCTATTCCAATTGGTATACTGAAGTGTTTGATATAATATCCAATGCTGTAAAAAAAGATTTATTGAGGAAAGACTGATTTCTGATTTGCCAAAGTAATCACAAATATCATTCTTTTTTAATAATATCCTCACTTTCAGCCTTAATATGACAGGAAATGAGGATATTTTCGCATCGTAGCTTTTTATTTAATAAAACTCACAGATAAATAGTAAGCCTCCGGTAATCCACGTATTTTCTGCAACTCTTTCCATCAGTATCTTTGT
>ENA-UONW01000216-UONW01000216.1-human-gut-metagenome-genome-assembly--contig:-CS52-NODE-216-length-93504-cov-6.486404_pt1 | contig 93504 bp, 68 predicted proteins | sample MGYA00242463_ERZ724010 | MGnify/ENA metagenome assembly ERZ724010 | reverse complement strand
ATCGGCGCAGGCGCGCGCCGCCGCCCGGGCGCACACCGCCTGGCTGGCCGCCCGGGAGCAGGCGGACTACCGCATCTTCGCTCCACATCTGGGCGAACTTCTCGAGCTTGCCCGTGAATATGCCGCGCTCTTCGCCACACCGGGCGGAACGCTCTACGATCCGCTGCTCGACCTCTACGAACCGGGGATGAGTTCCGCGGCTCTGGACCGCATCTTTGCGCCGCTCCGCCGCGAACTTGCCGGAATCGCCCGCAAAGCGGCGGAACGTACCGCATCGTGGACTCTGCCGGAGGGGAGGAAATTCAACGCCGCCGGTCAGGTCGCCTTCGCCCGCGATGTGGTCCGCCGGATCGGCTACGATTTCCGGCGCGGCCGGCTCGATCTCACGGTCCACCCCTTCACCACCAGTTTCGGACTTGCCGATGTGCGGATCACCACCGCCGTGCGTGCCGATTCGCCGGTCTCCTGTCTCCTGAGCGCGGTTCACGAGTGCGGCCACGCCCTTTACGAGCAGGGGATTGACCCGGCGTTCGACCGGACGCCGCTCGCCGACGGCGCCTCGCTCGGATTTCACGAGTCGCAGTCACGGCTCTGGGAGAATCAGGTGGGGCGATCGCGGGAGTTCTGGGAGTTCCTCTGGCCGAAGTTCCGCAGACGCTTTGCCGCCGCCACTGCCGGTATGGAGTTCGAGTCGTTCTTCCGGTCAATCCTGCGGGTAATCCCCTCCGAAATCCGTACCGAGGCGGACGAGGTGACCTACAATCTGCACATCCTGCTGCGGTACGAGCTGGAGAAGGAGATGATTTCCGGGCGCGTGAACCTGAGCGACCTGCCGGAGATCTGGAATGCGAAAATGCGGGAATATCTCGGCGTCACCCCGCGGAACGACACCGTCGGCGTCCTTCAGGATATCCACTGGGCCGGCGGCAGCTTCGGCTACTTCCCGACCTATGCCCTCGGCAATCTCATCGCCGCACAGCTGTGGAGCATCGCCCGCCGCCGTCTGCCGGAACTGCCGGACGAAATCCGGTGCGGAAATTTCCGGCCGCTGCTCGATTTCCTGAGGGAAACGGTCCATCGATACGGCGCGAAGTATGAACCGGCGGAGCTGCTGCTGCGGATTACCGGTTCGTCGGAGGTCGATCCGGAGTGTTTCCTCGCCGGTCTGCGTGAAAAATATCTGGCGTGAAAAGCGCTTCTGCGGGGAGAGTTGCATTTGCAACTTGTCCCGCACCGGTTTATATTATCCGGTCATGGGTATTTATACAGAAAAACCGATTTCCCCCTGGATGGGGGTGCTGATCCTGCTCATTGCGTTTCTGGCAATTCACGAGCCGTGGCTGCTCGGCATGCGCGAACTCTTCCGCCAGGAGGGGTTCTATGCGGTGCAGGCCGTGGAACTTCAGCCTTCCAGCACGCTGGTGACAGCGCATGGCGTGCCGATTCAGGACGCTTTCCCGCTTTATCCGGCGCTGTCGGGGCTGTTGATGCGCGGATTCGGTGTGCCCGCCGAGTTCGCTCTGCGGACGGTTTCGCTGCTGATGCTGGCGGCGACCGCCGTGCTTACCTACTTCGCCGCCGCAAGTGAACGTTCTTGTCGCGCCGGTCTGGTGGCGGCGGGAATGTACATCAGTACCTTTCTCGTGCTGGAAAAGGCCTGTGACGGAGATCCGGCCACCAGCAATGCCTTCTTTCTGCTGGCGGCACAGCTGCTCTTTTTTCAGTACGGAATCCGGCGGACCAACTGGAACGCGGCGTGGATCAGCAGTCTTGCCCTGCTGGGATTCGGCTTTTTTTCCGGGGGGTTCCGGGTGTTGCTCTACTTTGTCTTCCCGATGTTCTTCTTCCGTCGTCCGCTTTCGGTGAAGTCGAAGTTCCGCAAACCGGGATTTGCGATCGGCGTGGCACTGCTGGCCGTCTGCATCCTCGCCTGGAGCATTCCCTATCTCAAGATCATGCATCATACGCAGCTTCTGCACATCCGGTTTGAGGATTTCACGCCGGGAGGATGGCTGCAGGAGGTGGCGCTCTTCCCCCTGATGCTGCCGCTGCGGCTTCTCCCGTGGTCGCTGATTGCCTGGATTCCTTTCTGTGTGGCGCTTCAGGCGCTCGATTCGACGCCGATTCTGAGCCGCTATCTGCGGACGCTGGTCTTCGCCTCGCTCGCTCTGCTCTGGCTGCTGCCGGACGGCGACCCTGTCGAATTGCTCTATCTGCTCGGCCCGCTGTCGATCCTGGTCGGCATCAACTATGAACTCGGCATGCGGCGCTACGGGTTCAAGATCCGCAAGGCGCTGATCCTGTGCAGCGCTTTCGCGGTGGTTGCGGCATTGTCGGTCGGGGTGGTCTGTTTTGTGCCGCAGGAGTGGCTGACCCCCTTTCTGAGTCTTTCGAATTCCCTGGACTTCGCCGCCTTGGCGGGTTATCGTGGCTGGGCGGCGGTTGCGGTGCTGGTGCTGCTCTACATCGCCTGGCGCCTCTATCGCGGGCGGTCGGCCCGGCCGGTCTGGATCATGCTGCTGGCCACCTCCGCCGCGGCGGGAATTTTCTGCGGCGCGGTATTGACTCCCTACCGGGCGCAGGCCGATGACAAACGGGAGTTCGGCAGGAGCTTCCGAAACGCCCTCCGGGGGGAGCCGGCGGAGAAGCTCTACAAGGGAAACATTCTCGATCTTTACGGAGAACTCTGTTATGTCGGTCTGCCGGTGGTGAAGATCCAGGAGCTCGATGAACTGCCTCTCAACGATCGGATTGTCTATCTGGTCGATACTGAATTCCCACAATATCCGGAGCGCAGCTGGCGCAACCTTCTGCCGCCGGACTTCCGCTACCGCGGCCACCGCATCTGCATCTGGAAGGGGGTGCTCCGGCAGCCGGAGGGCGAGGGGAACGGCGTCGGAGCTACCTTGTCCGCCCCGGCGGCGGCAGCGTCCCCGGCCGCGAAGGCATCGAACTGAAACTCTCCCGTGCCGGTTTCGGGGCAACCCGCGAAGGGGTGTCCCGGCGCGGCGGGGGCAGAACCGCTGGACGCGAGGGCATTGTCGACTTGGGGCTTTCGCCGCCGGGGGCGGTGGACATCGGCCCGGTCACCTTCCCGTCGGAATCCCGCAGGAAGACCGGGGAACGACGCGAGTCCTCGACCCGGGTGAATGAAGCTCCCTGCGCGTCCTGCCGGATCAGCAGATTGCCGCTCTGCGTCAGCGTGGTGGTACGACCGTCGGCGTCCCGCAGCAGGGTGAGGTCGCCGATGGTGACCGCGCCGACCCGGGAGCCTGCCGCGGAGCGGGGCGCGGTCCGGCGCAGGCGAAGCTGCGGATCCGCGATGGTGGTTTTGGCCGGAGCCGGCGTTGCGGCCGACTCCTTCGACAGGATGCGCGGCGCGGTGTCGGTCGGAGCCAGAAGCAGCCTGCTCCCCGGAGGTGCTGCCGGAGGCGCCGGATTCTGGTTGACTGCGCCCGCGCCGAGGGCGGCTGAAAGGGCGATGAGATAAAAAATACGCATGTTGCGTTCTCCCGCATTTGAAAATTCGGAAATCCTGAATTATTATACACTGTTGCCTGAAAAAATCAAGAGAGGAGAGACGGGATTATGGACGATCGTTTCGAAACGGCGCTGGAAGGGCGTTTTTTCTGCAATCATGATTTCATACCGATGGATTCCTGGCGGGTCATGCGGATCATGTCGGAGTTTGTCGAATCGTTTGAGACGATGAGCCGGATGCCGGACCAGCTGGTGGCGGTGTTCGGCTCGGCGCGCACTCCTGAGGACTCTCCGCTTTTCAAGGAGGCGATGGAGGTCGGCCGGCGGCTGGTGGAGGCGGGCTACGGCGTCATTACCGGGGGGGGGCCCGGCATCATGGGGGCGGCATCCCGTGGCGCGTTCGAAGCTGGCGGCAAATCGATCGGCCTGAATATCGAACTGCCGATGGAGCAGCATCCGAATCCCTATCAGAACACGTCGCTTTCGTTTCGCTACTTTTTCATCCGCAAGGTCTGTTTTCTCAAATATTCGACGGCGATCATCGTTTTCCCCGGCGGATTCGGAACGCTCGACGAACTTTCCGAAGTGCTGACGATGATCCAGACCCGGAAGATCAATCCGATTCCGGTGATTCTGGTCGGCAAATCCTTCTGGAGCGGCCTGATGCACTGGTTCAAGAACACCCTGGTGGCGGAGGGGACCATCGCCGAAGCGGACCTCGGCCTCTTTCATATCACCGATTCCGCGGAGGACGCGGTGCGCTATCTGGAGGAGTGCCACCGCTACGGCCGCCGCGGCACCGTCAAACTGGATTGATGCAGGATGCACTCCCCGTGGAAAAAACGGGGAAACTCGGCGGAGCCGGCTTGTTTCCATACCTTCTCCGCACTATATTAATCCGCAAGTGATACACAATTTGCGGGGGTGGCATATGAGCATGGAAACCTTTGATGTGATGGTCATCGGGGCCGGGGCCGCCGGTCTCTGCGCGGCAGTTCAGGCCGGCCGCGCCGGTGCAAAAACGATTCTGGTCGAGAAAAACGGGATCTGCGGAGGCACAATCACCATGTCCGGGGTGAATTATCCCGGCATCTTCCAGGCGTGGGGACGGCAGGTGATCGGCGGAATCGGCTGGGAACTGGTGCAAAAGACGCTGGAAGAGGCCGGCTGGCCGCTGCCCGACTTCCGGGAATTCGACGCCGAACATCACTGGCGCAACCAGATCCGGATCGATGCGGTCGTTTTCGCCGCGCTCGCCGACCGCATGCTTGCCGAAGCGGGAGTCGATGTCCGGTTTCACACCATGCTTGCCGCGCTCAGAGAAGAGGACGACGACTGGCGGGTGACGCTCTGCGGCAAGGACGGGCTGTACGAGGTGCGTGCCCGGGAGGTTGTCGATTGTACCGGAGACGCCAACGCGGTTCACATGGCCGGATACGACTACCGGCAGTCCGATCCGTGTCAGCCGGCCACCTACAGCGTCTACGCCGTCGGATATGATTTCAAGACGCTGGACATCGAGGCGATTCGGGCGGCGTTCAAGCGGGCGGTCGAGCGCGGCGAGGTCAAAGCGGAGGATGTCGGCTGGGGTGAGGGGTTCATCGGCAACTTCCTGTACGGGAAGGGCGGCAACAGCAACCATGTCTGCGGCATCAACGCCTGCGACAGCGCCGGGCGCACCCGGGTGGAGATCGCCGGGCGCGCGGCGATGCTGCGGATTCACCGGTTCCTCCGCCGTCAGAAGGGATTGGAGAATCTGGAGTTCATCCCGAAAGGGGGTGAATGCGGCGTGCGCGAGACCCGGATCATCGTCGGCGATGAGACGGTGACGGTCGATGACTACACCTCCGGGCGGATTTTCCCTGAAGCGGTCTGTTACAGCTTCTACCCGATCGACCTGCACGACGCCGAGGTCGGGCTGGACAAGCGGGACCTCGCTTCCGGCGCAGTGCCGACGGTGCCGCGCGGCGCGCTCATTCCGCGCAACTCCCATCGGCTCCTCGCGGCCGGGCGGATCATTTCCAGCGACCGGCTCGCCAACTCGGCGCTGCGGGTTCAGGCGACCTGCATGGCCACCGGGCAGGCGGCCGGGGCGATTGCGGCGCTTGCCGCCGCTTCCGGCCGGGAGCCGCGCGACGTGGAGTACTCCCGCATCCGGCAGCTGCTGCTCGAACACGGCGCGATTCTCCCCTGAGCGGGTTTCCGGTCGAACCGACCGAAGGCTTCCGGAGCAGTTTTCACCGGAGTTGCTGCGTCTGGAACTCGCAGAGCGCGGGTTCCCCGGCGTCGCCCGCGCCGGTTGAGCCGTCATTCGGCAGGAGCACAGAGAAGATATCGGCCGGGAGAGTGTGCTCCGGATCGCCGTCCGTTCCGGCGGCAAACAGGTGACGGTGCGAGCTGTAGTAGAAAAGCAGCAGTTGCCCGTCACTCTGTTTCACTGCGGTTGCATAGGCGCAGTCTCCGCCGCTGGGCAGTATGGCCAGCGGAGAGAGTTCGCCGCACCGGTTGCAGTGGAAGAGTTCGCAGCGCAGATTCCGTCTGCCGGGAGCATCCCAGCGGCGCGAGGCGACCAGAAACCGTCTCCCGGCGCTTTGCAGCATGACCCCCTGCAGGGGGAGTTTCATTTGGTGGTATTTCGTCCTGCCGCCGGGAGAGATCGAGAAGAACGTCGGCAGAAAGTACGGCGGCGTTTCATTGCGGATGATTCCGCAGAGGGCGCCGTCTTCCCCGAACGCGAGCGCGGTTTCATTGCCGGGCGTCCGCAGGTCGAGCCAGTGCTCCCAGCGGATGCCGTCGACGCTCCGGTAGAGAGTGGCGAGCTGGTTCCCGGTCCGGAGATCGTGCAGGTAACCGGCTCCGACGTGCAGATGATTTCTGGAGGCGATGCTCCAGAGAAACGTTCCTGGACAAAGACCGTGGAGAGCCGCTTCCCGGAAACGGAGTCCGTCTGCGGAGATCCAGTGACGGGTTTCCACCCGCCACTGTTTTGCGGGCAGGGGCGTCCTCATGCCGGAGAACAGGTGCAGCGCTCCGGAGATCACCGCCAGCCGTGGATCGCGGAGGTCGCCGTCGGCCCGGAGTGTCTCCAGCTCCCGCCAATGCGCGCCCTCATCCTCCGACACCATGAGGCGGATGACGCCGTCGAATGTGAGGTGCCGCGTTCCGGAACGAAACGCCAGATAGAGCCGGTTCCGGAAACGGCAGGCCGACGGAAACGCATTGTGGTTGCCATCCGCGAAGAGCGTTTTTACCGAAAGAGGAAACTGCAGCATGAGAAACTCCGGAATGTTATTGTTTTCTTTCTAGGAGATAGGCCATTACACCGCCCGGAAAGCGGCCGTTGTCGGCGGTGAACTCAAATGCGCGTCCGGTGCTCCGCCCTTCGCAGTTTCCGCGTGACGCTCCATCGGCGGAGAGTGCGGTGATCCGGTAGGTGTTCGGCGTGTTCAGGCGGATTCGGCAGCTGCCGCGCCGGAGCAGGAGCGGCAGTCCGCCCGGTTTCTTCACGACGGTGAACCGCCGGTTTCCGAACACCGCGTCGGAATTGATGACATCGGTCAGGTGGAGCAGCAGGATCCGGCTGCTGTCGCGCAGCGGCCGGTCATCCAGCGCGATCGCCCCGACGGTCAGAAAGGAGTTCACCCGGGCGAGGGTGAGAAAATTTCCGGTGATGCTGCCGCGGGCCGTGGAGATCGATTCCGTTTTCGGCGCGGCGACCACAAACGTCCCTGCGGCGGGATCCAGTTTGATCTCGCCGGTGCTGCTGACGGCGGGGCCGGAGTTCACCGCCTTCTGCCAGGCGGCCGCGTCTCCGGAATGTGCGATGGCGTTCGGTGAGATCGCCTCTCTGCCGGAGAGAAGTTCCGCTCCTCCGGCCGGGGAGTCGTCGACGACGGTGCCGATCCGGGCGATGAGTCCGAGCCGGCGGAACGGGCGCGGCAGCGGGGATGCCGGGGCGTTTCCCCCGCGGAAAAGTTGATCGGTCCTGAGGTGAAAGGCATATTGGCGGGGGGCGCTCTGCAGATCTCCGCGCAGGAACATCGCCGCGGTCAGCCGGTCGGTCAGCCGGGCGATCGGATCGCCGTTGATGTCGAACCCGGCCGCACCGGTCCGGGGGGTGTTCAGCGTCTCGGACTGATGACTCCAGGCGAACCGGTACAGCCCGTCCCAGTTCTGCAATGCCGCATAGGCTCCCATCAGCGGTCCGGCTTCGGAACGGTAGAGGTTGGGCGGGCAGAAGTTATACTCCGTCACCACGAACGGCTTGCCGAAAATACGGGTCGGCATGAGACGGCCGGGAACATCCGCCCACAGGGAAATCGCCGATTTCTGGAGGTAGCCGCGGGGATACGACCAGCTTTTTGCCAGCGAGGCGGGGTGGTCGTGATACAGATGATTATCCACCAGGTCGAACCGGTTGCGAATCACGCTCAAGTAGCGGTCTTCAAAGCAGTTGATGCTGGTCAGCAGAATGTCTGAATGCAGCTCTTCGCGGAGGAAGCGGATCATCTCGGCATGGGCGGCGCTCTGCCGTTCCGCGACGAAGCGGCAGAAACGGGCGTCGTTGAAATTCATCTCCGCCTCCGGGCAGCGGTTCCGGGTTTTCCATTCCCGGAATGCGGCGGCGATGACGGCCCGGACTTTCGGGGTGATGCCGGTCAGCTCCTTGAGGGAATCTTCGTTGACCAGATTGGCACAATAGATGGCGGGGTCTTCGGCCCAGGTCAGGCCGGTGTGGGGATTCCGGTGGGTCATCCAGCGGCGGACGCAGGCCTTCCAGTTTTCCATCACCGCCGGGACAAAGGGAATCAGCGCCTTGAATTCCTTGAAATTCGTGAAGTTGTAGTTGGTCACTTCGGTAATCTGGTCGCCGCGCTGCAACGTCCGGGTGGAGTAGAAGTCGATGGTGACGTAGATCCCCCGTTTCTTCAGTGCCGCGAGCAGATAATCGAAGCGGTCGATGAGGCCGGCTTTCCAATCCAGGCTGCTGTTGCCGGCGAACTCCTCCAGCGCGATGTCGGCGTGGTGAAACCGTACCGAATTGTAGCCGCACCGGAGCAGATTTTCCGCGAAGGCGTCCGCCTCTTCGCGGGCGGGAAAGTTGGCGGAAAAACAGAGATTGACGCCGAAGAGCCGGAGCCGTCTGCCGGGCGCGTCCGCAAAGGTGAAGGTGCCGTCCGGTGCGGGGACGATCCGTCCGTATTTCCCCGCCGGAGCCTCCGGCTGCAGAAAGGAGAAGTCCAGCGGACTCCCCGGAAGGACGCGTCCCCGATAGTCCAGCACCAGAAACTCTCCGCCCGCCTTCGGCGTGAAATCCTCCGCCGGTGTGGTGATGTTCACCGGATAGCTGGTGAAGGTCAGCGCCGGAATCAGCCAGGCGACGGCGGGATCCCGAACGGTGAAGGTCACGGCGACCGGCGTTCCCCGCAGGGGGAAGCTGGAGGCGTACAGGCCGACCCGGCCGCTGGAATTCTCCGCCTCCCAGATCACCTCCCCGTTGGGAAGACTGCGGGGAGCCCACCAGTTGCCCACATCATTGCCGGAAAACACCGGGAACTGCTGTTTCGTCCGGTCGGCGTCGGTGACGGTGATGGTGCCGATCTGCTTCCCCGCCTGCGGAGTCCAGGCGGTGGCATGCAGCAGATTCAGCACCCTTGCCCCGGAAGGGAGATGCAGCGGCACGGTGACCGACTGCGGCAGTCCCTCCCGCCGTTCGCCGCCGAGGGCGAGGACCGAACGCCCTCCGTTGGCGGCGGGATCAACAAGGCGGAATTCGAGTTTGCCGCAGGAGAGTGTGCCGGGCTTCAGGGCGGAGAGGTCATTCTCCGGCCCCTGGGCGGTCCAGCCGCGTACCGTCGCGCCGGGCGGATCCGCGAACCCGCGGTTCATCTGTTTCTTCAGGTCGGCGAAGCTGCTGGAGATCTCTTCGCGGGTGAAATCGAGCCTCAGCGTCGCTGTTTTCACCTCTCCCTCCGCCGGAGTGAAGAAAAAGCGGAGGTCGAACTGCTGCTGTTTCCACCGGCGGTTGTCCTGTACGACCAGACGGACCGGAGCCGGAGTGGAGATGGTCAGAATCTTCCCCGCGGCATACTCCAGTTTCACCTGACGGGCCTGGTAGAAGATGTGCTGCCACTTGTCCCCGTCCCGGTACTCTGCCGGAAGGGTGAAGGGGCGTCCGTTGATTTCGAACCGGGTCGTCAGCGCGGCCGGAATCATGAGCCCGCCGAAAGCCCCCCTGATCTTCCTTGCCTGCGGGAATGCAAGCTGCCAGGTGGTGGCGAGTTTTGCGCCGGAGAGCTTGAGGGTCCCCCGGATGTCGGCAGGCGTGTCGTCGACGTCGAGCACCGCGGAGAGCTCGCGGCCGGAGGGGAGTTCCGTCACGTTCAGTTCCCGCCATTGCCGATTGTTGTTCTCATGCCAGGTGGAACCGAACACGGCGATTCGGAAGCGGGCATCACCGAATTGCAGCTCCCCGCTGGAGTTGAGCGGAACATCCGCCGCCGGTTCGCCGCCTGCCAGGGCGAACAGCAGCAGGGAGATCGTTGCGGAAAGAATTTTCTTCATGATGAAACACTCCGTTTGTTGAGGTCATTTCCCCTGCCAGAAGAGATCGGTTTGCTGCAGGGCACGGATGGCGGAACTCCGTTCCGTGCCGGCGTGGCCGTCCACATAGAGGATGTTGACGTTGGGATAGTGCTTGACGATGCTCAGATTGCTGTTGTAACGCAGACCGATGACTTCCGAGGTGGGGCCCTGCATATCCTCGTCGGCGACCAGCATGCATTGCGATGGCCTTTTTACCTTGTTGACCTTGCAGTAATAGCTGAAATCCCAGGTCCTGACCAGAAAGTGATTGATGTCGTAATGGTCATTCCGGCTGCCCTTCCACGACGGGTTGACGTTGTATTCTCCCCAGGTGTTGGGAGAGGCGGGGCAGGCCCAGATGCCGCTGATGAATTTTCCCTCCTCCATGTAGATGCAGGTGGCCAGACGTTTGTGCGAGGAGTGGGCGGTGAGATAGTCCTGCCAGCAGATGGCCGAGTCGGTCGGCGAGGTCGCCGGGGGAATCGCGGCATAGTCGTCGTTGTAGATGATCAGAAGTTTGCCGATCGAACCTAGATTGGAGATGCACTTGATCGTGCGGGCCCGGTCCCGCGCCTTGTTCAATGCCGGCAGCAGCAGGGCGGCGAGAATCGCGATGATTGCGATAACGATAAGAAGTTCGATAAGGGTGAATCTAGATGCACGCTGTCGGAACAATTGTCCGCTCATGGGCCGGAAGGCAGTTTTCATCGTTCGGGTTCCTTTCGCTGGTTGGTTTCCGGATCGCTTTTCATTGGAAAATGTGTGATTCTTTTTATGGAAATTGGATTGACGTAATTTGAAGTTCTATCTATATTATACCATATTCAAGGCGGTTTGACAATCTTATTTTTATGGCATTTATTCCGATTCTGTTGCAATTCGGGAGAAGAAGAGATGTTGACGTTGCATTCGAATTTTTTTCTGCCGGACGCACCCGGGCGCATCCACGGACTGGTCGAGGCCCTCTGCCGTTCGGAAAACCGGATCTTCTACCGCACGGAGAGAACTTCCTGCCGGGAGTACAAGGCGGATATGCATTCGCTGTTCCGGCTTGTCCGGGTTCTGCGCGGCAGTTACATCTACACCATCTGCCGGAATGACGAGATCCGGAAGATCACGCTCTGCCCCGGCGATGTGCTTTTCTGCGCCAGGCAGGGGACGACCCGCGCCCATCTGGAGAAGAACAGCGGAACCGTGATGCTGACGCTGAGTTTCTTCCCGCAGTTCATCCGCTTTCTCATCTCGGAGACGCTGGAGCAGGAGGGGCAGACCGTGGCGCACCACTACTGGTATCACACCAACCGGCCGCTGAGCGAAGCCGGGTGGAACGTGCTCCATGCGCTGAACGCGCTGAGCCAGACTTCGGAGGAGTTTCCCAGCCTCTTCGATCTTGTCCGGTTTCTGTTCCGCCATTGTGACGAATCGCTGGCCGGCGACACCGCGCAGGGGAGGACCAGAGCGCTGATGACCTACCAGCGGATCAACGCGTATCTCACGGAAAACCTTCACCGGCATATCAACCGCGAAAGTGTGGCCCGGAAGATGAAGCTCAGCCCCTCCCATGTGTCGAAACTCTTCCGGCAGTTCGGCGACCAGTCCTTCAACCAGACGCTGCGGCGGATGCGTCTGGAACTCGCCCTGGATCTGCTGCGGGAAAATGTGCTTTCCGTCAAGGAGATCGCCGATCAGTGCGGATTTTCCAGCCCGGGGTATTTCATCGAAACGTTCCGGAACAGTTTCGGCAAATCCCCCGGAGATTACCGGCTGAACTGACCGGCGGATGATTCCGCCCCGGCGACCGCTCCGCGGAGGGGAGCCGGTTCAGCCGAGCCGGAACCCGAGTCGCCGCAGCGTGTCGCGCACCTCGCCGCTGCCGCCGCGGACGGTGTAGGCGGGTGCTTCGCGGCGGATCCGGTAGTTGCCGCGGAGCTGTTCGAACCGGCCGGGATCGCGCCGCAGATCCGCGTCGTCCCGGAGGAGGTCGCAGGAGGTGTTGCAGGCGAAGGCGAGCTGCTCCTCCGCCGAGGCGGCGGCGGCAAGTTCGATCGTCGCCGGCTCCGGCGCGGGCAGTGCGGCGGGGCGCCAGTTGCAGAGCGGCGTGATGCCGAACTTGCGGGCGACCGCCTGAACCGCCATCGCGGTGCCGTTCGCCTTGCCGTCGGCGGAGTATCCGGCGATGTGCGGCGTGCCGCGGAACACCCGATCGAGCAGTTCGCGGTCGATCTCCGGCTCGTTTTCCCACACGTCGAGCACGGCGGCGCGGAGCGTACCTGTATTCAGCGCCCGTTTGAGTGCGGCATTGTCCGACACTTCGCCGCGGGAGGTGTTGATGAGCACCGCGCCCGGCTTCATCGCGTTGAGAAACTCCTCTCCGGCGAGGTGGAAGGTGGGGTGTTTCCCGTCGCGTTCAAGTGGAACGTGGAGCGTGATGAAGTCCGATTCCTCCAGCAGCTGCGCAAGTTCGCAGAAGCCTGTGCTCCCCTCCCGTTCCGCCCGCGGCGGATCGTTGCGCAGCACCCGCATGCCGAGCGCTTCGCCGGTCCCGACAATCCGCCGGCCGACGTTGCCGACACCGATGACTCCCAGCGTGAGGCCCCGGAGCGGGCGCCGGAATCCGGTGAGGGCGGCGGCAAGGTAACTTGCGACGCTCTGCGCGTTGCAGCCGGGGGCGTTGGTCCATTCGATCTGCAGCTCTTTCATCGCGGTTGCGTCGATGTGATCGAAGCCGATGGTGGCGGTGGCGATGAAGCGGACCGGAGTTCCTGCGAGCAGTTCGCGGTTGCAGCGGGTGCGGGTGCGGGTGATGAGCGCGTCGGCGTCGCGGAGATCCTCCCGCCGGATCGCGCCGCCGGGGAGGTAGCGCACCTCTGCGTATGGTTCGAACACTCCCCGGAGAAACGGAATCTTATCGTCGGCAACAATCCGCATGGCACACTCCCTTCTCTGCATCGTGGTTTTCAGGTCAATATAGCCACTTCCGCCGGGAATGCAACCACCTGAACCGGATTCCGGAAGAAATTTTACACGGAGAGCGGCGGGCGGTTGCGGCGGAACTCCGTGGCCGTCATTCCGGTCCGGCGGCGGAAGATGGTGGCAAAGCGATTCTGGTTGGAGAAGCCGCAGCGGGCGGCGATTTCTCCGACCGCGAGATCGGTGCCCGCGAGCAGCTGTCGGGCGACGCGGATCCGCAACTCCAGCAGGCAGCTGGAGAAATCCAGGCCGCACTCCAGCCGGAACAGATGGGAAAAACGCGACTCGCTCAGCGAAACTTTCTTCGCCACGCTCCGGAGTCGGACCGGTTCCATATAGTGACCACGAAGATACTCCAGCGCTTCGACGATCCGGGGATCCCGGGTGCGGTACGGCAGAATCTCCGGACTGCGCAGATAGAGCAGATCGATCAGCTCGTGAAGTGCAACCCGGACCAGCGTTGCGAGCGCATTCCGGAATTCCGGTTGCCAGACCGGCAGTTTCCGGAACGCCTCTTCGGCGCACTCGTAGTTTCCCGCCGCCGACTCCTCCGGGCGGAACGGGCCGTACATCACCACGCCGATGACCCGCCCGTCTTCGCGGACCGGCACCAGAAGTTCCGCCGCTCCCGCGTGGCAGCGCAGCAGGAACGGTTCCGGCCGCACCCGCAGCTCCCGGGCGATGCATCCGGTGTCGTGCTGAATGCAGCGCTCCAGTGCGACGGTCTTGACCGCATCGCAGAACGGGCAGACGTGGCGGGCGTGGGCAGGGGACAGGCGGGAATCGGTGAGACAGTTTTCCGTCACCTTCCAGATGCAGCAGTTTCCGGTCAGCGTGGAGAGCGCCTCCAAACGGGCGGAAAGTTCTTCAAAGGAATCCTGCATTGTTTGCTTTTTTCTTCTGCTTTTTTTGAAAATTCAGCATGAAAGCGTAGAAATATAGCAGATAATGCGAAGAAAATCAAACTTCTGTCGGATATATTATCCGCGACATCAATCAGGAGGTTGGATTATGTTTGATTCGCTTGATGTTCCAGTTTTTGATCGTGCGGATATTGTTGTTGCCGGTGGCGGTCCGGCCGGAATCGCCGCCAGCCTTGCCGCCACCCGGCTGGGGAAATCGGTGATCCTGCTTGAACAGACCGGCAGCGCCGGCGGCATGAGCACCAACGCACTGGTTCCCGCCATCATCAGCCGCTGGGATGGTGTGCGCACTCTCTGTGGAAACCTCTGCGATTCCATCGTCGATGAGTGCACGCGGGAGATGGGGCTGCCGCAAAGCAATCCGGGCTGGCAGGAGGTCGATGCGGAGATTCTCCGACGGATTTACGACCGGCGGCTGGTGGATGCCGGCGTGAAGCTCTATTATATGATGCGGGCCGCCGACGTTGTTCTGAAGAACGGCCGGATTGAGGCGCTGCTGGTAGCGACACAGCATGGATTGCGCAAAATCTGCGGCGACGTCTATATTGACGCCACCGGCGACGCCGCCATCGCCGCCTTTGCCGGTGTTCCTTTCGACTGCGGCGATGCGGAAGGCAAAACGATGAGTCCGACTCTCTGCCCGCAGTTCTCCAATGTCGACATCAAGGCGTACCGGACCAGCCGCGCCGCCGGACACGGCGACCGGTCGTTCTGGCACAATCTGCTGGAACGTGGCGAAGCTCCGTTGCCTGAGTACCATTTCGTCGGGGTCTGTTCCTACGGCAACGGCACCGTGAGCGGCAATCTCGGCCATATCTACGGGGTCGATACGCTGGATGAAAAAGAGTTGACCGGAGCTTATATCCAAGGGCGGAAGATCGCAAAGATCTACCATGAGTTCTACCGGAAACATGTCCCCGGCTTCGAGGACTCCGACCTCACGCAGACCGCTCCGCTGCTCGGCGTGCGCGAGAGCCGCCGCATCCGGGGCGACTACCAGCTCAACGGCGCCGACTACCGCAACCGGGCGAGTTTCGCCGACGAGATCGGCCGCTTCAGCTATCCGGTGGACATCCACTCCTCCTCCACCGATCCTGAGGAGCAGAAGAGGGTCGAAGAGGTGATTCGGGCTCTGCGGTACAAGCGGGGGGAGAGTTACGGCGTCCCCTATCGGACCCTTCTGCCGCAGGGGGTGGAGAATCTGCTCGTCGCCGGCCGGTGCGTCAGTTGCGACCGGGAGATTCAGTCCTCGATCCGTGTCGTTCCCGGCTGCTTCATCACCGGGCAGGCGGCCGGAGCCGCCGCCGCGATGTGCAACGGCTCCAGGGTGCGCGAGGTGGATATCACCCGGCTGCGCGACTGGCTGCGCAGTGAACTTGAGGTTTATCTGCCCTGAGCGGGTTCCCCGCTGAAATGCCGCCGGACCGTCTCGAATGCGAGTTTCGGCCGGCGGTATTCATCGACCAGCCCTTTGTTGTTGAAGGCGCGGGGTCTTCCCAGCGCGTAGGCGCTCGAATAGGTGCGCCCGTCGCAGTACTGCCAGAGGGCCACGCCGGTGACCCGGTCGTGTGACAGAATGTACCGGCACACTTCATCCAGATAGTCCGCCTGATACTCCTCGCTCCAGTGTGCGCGGAACCGGTCACGCCAGCCGTAGATGCCGCCGGCGCCAATTTCACTCACGATGAACGGCTTGTCACCGAATCCCTGCTGATCCATCCAGGCGATGAAGCGGTCGAGGACCGGAGCGATTTCTCCGAGCGGGCGGACTGCTTCGCGATCTTCGGCGTACCAGCCGGGATAGGCGTTGAGGCTGATGACGTCCACGAGGTCGAAATTGATGTCCCGTTCATAGTGGTTGGAGGCGTAGGTGATCGGGCGGGTCGGGTCGAGCCGCCGCAGCTCCGCGGCGAGCGTTTCGTAGAGCGCCCGGCCGGGAAGGCTTTCGGAATCCCCTTCGTTGAGAAAGCCGCGCAGGATGACTGACGGATGGTTGAAGCTGTTCGCCACGATCCACTTCTGCTGGCGGAGCTGGCCGGACCGGAAGCCCGGATCGGTCAGGTGTGTTTCGTTGTCTCCCCAGCCGATTCCCTCCTCCCAGACCAGAATGCCGAAGCGGTCGCAGAGGTCGAGAAAGCGCGGGTCCTGCTGGTAATGGCTGCCGCGGACGAAGTTGCAGTGAAGTTCGCGCAGGAACGCCACATCTTCGCGGAGCAGCTGCAGCGGCAGTGCCGGTCCGAACTGCGGGTGGGTTTCGTGACGGCACACGCCCAGCAGTTTCAACGGGGCGTCATTGAGCAGCAGACGCCCCTTCTCCGCCCGGATGGTGCGCAGCCCGAACCGTTCGACGATCGCTTCGCCGTCCGCTTCCAGCCGGACGGTGTGCAGCCGCGGCGATTCCGGCGACCACAAGGCGGGATTCGCGATCCTGGCCTCGAACTCCAGCGCTCCGTCGTTGACGGCGGCGGTCATGGATTGCGGTGCTTCGTCGTCGAAAGAGCAGGTGAAATCCAGTTTTTCCGGCACGTTGCCGGAGAGAAGGAGTTTCACGCCGACCCTGCCGTCGAGCGAAAGGGTCCGCACCTCCACCCGGTCGAAGGAGCAGGGAGCGAGTTCATGCAGCTCGACCGACCGGTAGATGCCGCCGTGGCCGTAGTAGTCGTACCACTGCGAGAAGAGCGGGGTGCGCTGGAAGTCGAGCCGGTTGTCCACCGCGATCACCAGTTCATGCTTACCCGGACCGCCGGAGGGGAAATCGAAACAGATTCCGGTGTAGGGCAGATCGTCGATGCCGATGAGTTTGCGGTCCAGAAAGAGGGTGGCCCGAAGGCCGAGGCCGTTCAGTTTGAGCCGCAGCCGGTCGGCGTTGGTGGTGATCCAAGTCCGGTAGAAGCCGACACCGCGCCGCCCCGCGTCCGGTGGAAGCGTATCGAAGACCCCAGGCACCGCCATCAGGTCGTCGAAGGCGAGCGCGTTCCAGTCGGGATGCTCCGGATCGGCGCACTCCGCAACGAAACCGAACTGCCAGAGCCCGTCGAGCCGGTGGATCCGACGAAGGGGAAATTGCGGAAACAACGATTCCATTTTTCCAATCCTCATATGCTGAAAACTTACTGAATGATCGGCGAAAGATCGAGCTGATAGATGGCCCGGCTGCCGTCGTGAATGGAGTCCACCGTGACGATCTTCCCATCCGGGCTCCAGCGTGGATGCAGATCGCAGCGCACGTCGCCGCTGCACCCCGGGGCGTTTTCGTGACGGAAGATGCCCAGCGTCTGCAGATTGCCGGTGGCGGTTTCGATGAGGACCAGTTTCTGCCGCCGGTTTTCATCGGGGTAGCTGTCCGAGAGCAGCCACCTGCCGTCGGGCGAGAAGACCATGTGCGACATCGCGCCGTGCCCTTTCGAAATCCGCCGGGCGAGGAAGGGGCGGCGGCTCTCGTCGAACACCACCGCTTCGTGGCCGGTTCCGCGCCAGTTGGCATCGACGAGGATTTCGCGGGGAGTCCGGCCCCAGATCTGGTGAGAGATGGCGTTTTTCCAATAGACCTCCGGCAGGATGCACTCCGCGTCTTCGCCGGTCAGCGAACAGGTGTACATGAAGGTGTGCCACATGCAGGATTGGCCGATCGGATCGGTCCACTGGCGGAAGAGCCACAGCACCCGGGTTGAGTCGCAGTTGAAAATCGCGTGGTTGAGCCAGATGTAGAACTCCTCCATGCCGTATCCGTAAGGATGCCGCTCGAGCATGGTCCGGTAGCTGACGATCAATTTCGAACTGCCGTTGTCGAGATCGATGAGGCGCAGTCCTTCGCCGTCGAGGTCCGCCGGATGCCACTGGTCCACCGGCACCGGGGTGTCCGCGTAGCTGTAGCCGCGGCGCGGAATCCGGCCGAAGTTCAGCGACACCCCCCACCGGCCGTCCGGAGAGATCGCGTAAATCGGATATTCGAAGCGGTCCACCACCCCTTTGCCGAGCTGATAGATCCGGGCAACCGGTTTTTGCTCCTGCAGATCGAAGTCATTGTAGACGAAACAGCCGGGGCGGCGCGGCAGAAAGAGCTCCATACACCCCTGCTGATGGCACCAGGTCCGGGTGGTGACCAGCGGGCGATATCCCTCTTTGCCGATCACGCCGATTTCCGCGGTCTCTCCGGGCTGCGGCAGCCGGGTTTCCTGCGGAATGCGCAGGGCCAGGTGCAGGGTCTGGTCTTCGTTCCACGGATTGCGGTCGTAGTAGCCGAAGAGATAGATGCCGTTGTCCGGCGTGATCTTCCGCCATTGGTAAACCGGATGAATTTCCATTTCTTTCTCCTGGAATATTGCGTTGATAATTCGTATAAATATTTTGAAAAAAATTATGCGGACTCCCGGATCGTCAAGCGGCATGGCACGGAAACAAAACGTGCATGGTGAAAATCACGGAGCACGGCACAGAGCTCTTCCACCAGCAGCCGGGCGATTTCGCCGCGCGGCTGCTCGACGGAAGTGAGGGCGGGGGAGGTGTAGCGGCCGGCGGTAATGTTGTCGAATCCGGCGAGGGAGAGCGCTTCCGGCACCTGGATTCCGGCTTCCGCCGCCGCCCGAAGTGCGCCGATGGCCATATCGTCATTGTGGGCGAAAACCCCGTCGGTGTCGGGGTGGCGGAGCAGCAGCTGCCGCATTCCCTCGTAACCGGCGGTGAGGAGGTCGCAGGCGGGAGGAACCGGCATCGGCCGTGCCTCCATTCCGGCGGCGGCGAGGGCCGCGCAATAGCCGCGATACCGTTGTTCTTCCTTGCCCTGCGCGCCGAGAAAGGCGATATGTTTCCGCCCCCGGCGGATCAGAAAATCGGTGAGTTCCCGACCGGCGCCGAACCGGTCGGGGAGAACCTGACTGACCTGTTCGCTGATCAGTTGCTCCCCGCCGTAAAACACGAGTGCGATTCCGTCATCCCGGAGCGGCAGAAGCTGTTCGGCGAACATGCCGAGTGCCACGACCCCGGCTACCCGCATGCTCTGAAGCGAGGCGGCGGCCGATGCGGCTTCCGCATGGCTGCCTGCCGGGATGAAGTGGAGCAGGTAGCCGTGAGGCTCGAGGCCGCACTGGAGTTCCTGGAACAGTTCGGCGTAGTAGCTGTTGGTCAATGATGGGAAAACCGCGCCGATCACGTTGCTCCGCCCGAGCCGGAGCATCTGCCCGGCCGGATTGGGGCGGTATCCGATGTCGGCGGCCAGTCTGCGTACCGCCTCGCGCACAGCCGGCGAGATCCGTTCGGATCCCTTCAGCGCCATCGAAACGGTCGCCTGCGAGATATTCAGCTGCTTCGCTATCTCTTTCTGTGTCATTTCACCCTCGTTTATACGTATATATTATGCCACGGCAGGATCGATTTGTCAAGCGGAGAACGGAAAAAAAGGTAAAATTCCATATTTCCCCCGCGCGGAACGAAAAAAAGCCGTCAGCTCATGTCCGGGCTGACGGCAGGGGAGCGCCTGACGGAACTCATTCAAATACGACGAGCGGGTGCCGTTCCGCATTTTTCAACTGCGGAACAATCTGGAGGCCACCCTTTCTGCACTCTCCGTCGTTGTCGTTGATGAGCAGATTGAAGCGGACTCCCCGCCTCATGGTCGCCGGGGCGGTGCGCAGGGTGGCAAGTGGAATTTCCGCCTGATAGATGGTGTGGTCCCCCTTGCGTTCGGTGTGCAGAAGAATCTCCGAGGCGCATTTTTCCGCATCGAAACCGGCCGGAGTGTGCCAGACAAACGTCTCATTGTCGCCGGACTTCAAACGGGTCAGACCGATCTCCCACGATCCGGCCTGATCGGGCAGGGTGAGGGAGAATTGAATGTTGTCACCTCGCCAGACGAACCGGCCGGATTCCGGCTGGCAATGGAGATCGTCCCGGACGTCGATGGTGAGTTGCAATGATTTTTCCTTCAGCTTGAGGAAGATTTCGGCGGAGAGGTCCTGCTTCCCCTGCCAGAGCAGATGGGCTTTTGACGGTTGCCCCTCCCAGAACGAGAAGGTCTGCGAGGGCTGATCGAGCACAAAATCCGCACCTTTCCGGCGGGAGTCGGCCGGGATGTGAATGGCTTGTTGGAACGGCAGATCGATCGTGCCGGTGCTCTTCAGTGTCGGAATGGCGAAACGGAGGCGGATGTAAAATTTCCGCTGAAAGTCGCCGGGCAGCTCCGGCGAAATGATAAGTTTGTGGGTGATCGTCTGCTCCGACTCCCCCGCCAGTTGGCATTGGAATCGTCTCTTTTCCGAGCGGAACAGAGGAGACGGCATCAGTTCAAACTGGAAATTCAGAGCTTGTTTCAGCGGGTTTCGCAACTTCAATGCAAGCGGAACGGTTTTCCCCCGGATCGCCGCCTGGGGGGCGGAGGCCTCCACCACGGCGCCGGGAAATGCAACCCGGGTGGCGCCTTTCAGTCGCAGAGTTGCAGGGATTGCCCCGACGGTAAAAATTCCGGTGCCGTCGCTGAGTTTGATAGGCGCTGAATTTCCCATGATGTCGATCTGTTCGGCGGCTTGCGCATCTGTCTGGAAAATGAACGGCAGGTTCGCGGGGTTGTTCTGTTCATTCCAGGCGGCGGCGAGCAGATCCTTTCCGCGACGGAAGAGGAACAGATAAAGATCCCGGCCGATCTGCCGCTGTTCCACGAAACGGGCTTTCCCGTAAACGGCGGCGAGCGCATTGTAGACCGGATAGATCGGTTTGGGATGAAAATCCAGTGTCATCATGCCGTAATGGTGTTCGGCGTTGTAGGGATCGCATCCGTCGTTGCGCAGATCGTACCAGGTGTAGCCGACGGCTCCGCGGCTCCACGAGAAGATGAGTTTCTTGAACAGTGTCAGCGCCTGCATGTTCTCGCCGCTGCTGGCGGAGGAGATTGCCGTTTCATTCGCGTACCACGGAACCGCGTCGGCGCCGGTCTCTTTGCGCATCGGCAGCAGGAGAGAATCGATCACGGATGCATAGACCGGGAAATTGCTGTGTTCATGGTGGGCATGCAGGTCGTAATACCCCCGGCAGTTCCGCAGAATCTCCTTCTGGAACTGCACGTTGTCTTTCTTCGGGTTGCCCATGGGGCGGACCGAGGCGAAGCCGCCGTTCATGACGATCGCCCGGGGATTGACCTTCTTCACCTCTTCCCAGGCTGATTTCAGGAGCTTTGCGTAATCTTCGGCACCGAAATGGGCGAAGCTGTAGAGATCCGGTTCGTTCCACACCTCCCAGTACCGGATACTTTCCCGGTAGCGTGCGGCGGTGGTCGAGACATACTTCCGCCACGCGTCGAGATTGGGCATGGCACGGTGCCAGTCGGTCCATTTCCTGCTGTTGCGGGTAGATTCCGGCGCGGCCCATCGGGCGCCGTAGCCGAACCCCGCCTGGAGCTGAATGCCCTGTTCGCCGAACAATTTTACCAGTTCATCGAAATCCTGATAATTCCAGACGTTTTCCCGCGGCTGAATGGAGTGCCAGTGGGAGTTGGTCCGGATGATTTTGGCCCCGCAGATTCCGGCGGCTTCCGCCTCCAGTTTTCGATCGTGCTGAGCCCAGCGTGACGTGTGGGTGCAGATGCCGAACAGAAAGTCCTGTTCTCCGGGGTGTTCAGGCGTCGGACCGGCCGGACGGAGAAAGGCGAATGTCGTTCGATGCGTGGCGGTGGATTGCGGCTTCGCCGTCGTGATTTGAGCTTCCGCCTGCCAGATGCCGAAGGCGAGCCGGGGCAGCTGTACCGGTATGGTTCTGCTCTCCCCCGGACGCAGGGAAAAGGAGAACTCTTTTCTGAGCTCTTTCCCGAAGAAATCGCGGAGAATCAGGTTCCCTCTGCCGGAGAGTTTCAACGGTGAGGTGTTGGTACAGCGGAACGCGAGTTTCTTTTCTTCTCCTTCTTTGAGAATGTGAAGTTCATTGCCGGTTTCCACGTCGAAGCGGATCGCTTCGGCCGCGGTTGCCGCCGAACGGATGACGGCCGAGCGGAAGAGGATTTCCGTCTCCGGGGTTTCCGAGAGGATGGTCAGCTTCTGGAATCTGATTTCGGAATTTTCTCCGGTGATGTTCAGTGTGAGCGTATCGCTGTCCGGGGAGAACGTGGTTCCGAGACGGATCGATTTTTTTTTGCCGGCGATGCAGTCGAGGCGAAGAGTGCCGCTTCCCTTCCGCACCTTGCCATGAAATACGATCTGGCGCGGTGCGGTCCAGGGGCGCAGCGACCATTTGTGTTCTTTCAGAGTGACGGATTTTCCCTTCATGCGGAGCAGAAGCCCATCCGGCGTCTGCTCCAGAACGGAATTCCGACCCGAGAGCGTGAATCTGGAGCGGTTGTCGAAAAACAGGAAGGGCTGTTCCATCGTGGTCTGTCGGGCCGTTTCTGGATTGAGTTCCAGAGAATGGATCTGGACTCGCTGGTTGCCGAAGCCGGGCCGGACCCGGCAGGTGATTCCGGCCAGAGAGAGTGGATAGTCGATCTTCCGGTTGGTTTTCCCTTTGCGTCCCCAGCTCGTTTTCTGCTCATTCTCCCCGATTCGGAATAGAATCCGGTTCTTCCCCCTGACCAGCCGGACTGGCTGTTGGGGAAATTGAAAAAACTCTTTGTCGCGATCGGTAAGGCGCAGGGAAAAGCTACGGATGGCTTCCGGCTTCTCCAGAGTCACGGTGAGCAGGAACTCCCCCTCACGAAGCTCGGGAAGCCGTCGCGCTTTTTTTAGTTGAAGTTCCGCGTAAGGAAATACGCTTTCGTCCAGTTCCAGAAGAAAGCCGTTTCCGCTCTGCGGTGGAAGCAGTCTCTGAGAACGTTTATCCGCCTGAACGAGATTCCACTCCCTTGCGTCGTAACATTCTGGAAACGACTCCGCCGCAAGAAACATGGAGCAGAAAAGGGCGAAGAGCAGAGAGAGTGTTTCTTTCATATTACTACAACTCCGCTTACTTGTTTCTGAAATAGAAGATAAACGCCTCTGACGAAACACGGGACGCCTCGTCGCGCCGGCTCCAGGTGTTCACATGCCCGTCGAGAAAGAGCATGTTGACAGCTTTCCCGTGCCGGAAATGGTCGGTCTTGTCGGCAAGATTGGTACTGCTCCAGAGGTTGTAGTTTGTCGGGCCGATGCTGTAGGGACCACCTTTCGCTGATCGATATGAGGCGGCATCGCTGACGAACATGGTGTGGGCCGGTTTGTATTTTTTATCCTTGCTCCGGCTTTCCGGCGCGATATAATAGTCGTCTCCGTTTTTTGCTGCCGGAATGAAGTCGAAATTGTTGGATGGTTTGTATTCCGCAAACCAGTTGCTGTACTTGACCATCGCATAGGACATTGTATCGGACCCGATGACCTCGGTTGCCGGACAGAAGACAGCCTTATGTCGCCGCAGGTTGCAACTGTCGTCCCAGCTCTTCACCGGTTGTTTCACTCCCAGATAGGGGAGAATTTTAAAGACGAACCAATGGCTGTTGTAAGATTCGGAATACTCTGCCGGATACCCGATCGGATACCAGCGGTAATCCGAAGCGTACATGTTCAACCCCAGAAACATCTGTTTCAAAACCCCGGCGCAGGAGCTCCGGACGGCGGTGACCCGCGCCTTGCTCAACGCCGGGAGCAGCATGGCCACGAGGATGGCGATGATTGCGATAACGATAAGGAGTTCGATCAACGTAAATGAAGCTTTTCTGATTTTCGTACTTTCGTCTCTTCTCATGCGCGCGCTCCTGTTTTTCGGGTGATTGTTTTGACCGATTCACGTTCGAAAATCTTCTGAGGCTCCGTGATCCGGATCTGCTGTTCCGGATTCCGGATCAGTTCTTCAACGGCGTCGAGCACCGTATCCATGTAGTGGGCGAGATCGACCCCGACACAGGTCAGGGGAGGAAGAAAATATTGACTTGCATTGAGTCCCTCGGTTCCGATTACGCTGATGTCTTCGGGCGTTCGATAGCCCGCGGCGGCGAAGGCGCAGATCGCCGTCTTCGCCGTGCAGTCGCAGAGGGCGGCAAGCGCGGTGAATTCCGGAGTTTCCCGCCGCAGAAAGTCCGTCAGGAACGGATAGACCTTCTCGTCGGCGGTCTCTCCGTTCTGCACCCGCACGTCGAGCAGCCGGACCTCCGCGCCCAGCAGTTCCGCCGTTTTCAGAAATCCTTCCGCCCGCTGGTTCATGCACCAGTTATGCGGCTGTGAAAAGAGCAGTGCGAGCTTCCTGTGCCCTTGGCGGATCAGATATTCGGCGGCCAGCATCCCGCCTTCGAAATAGGAGGGCGAAACGGAGTGGAGATTCAGCTCTCCGTACTGGTGGTTGATGATCAGAATCGGAATCCGGGAGTTCTGAATCTGATCGATGTCTTCCGCGGTCAGCGGGCTCGGCGGCGAGATCAGAATCGCCTTGAGGTGCTCCTGCTGCCGGATCGATCGGAACGAGGCGCGGAACGAATGGGTGAACGGCAGAATCCGCAGATTGCGCAGTGCCGCACGCCGTTTCAGGCACTCCTGCTGCTCCATCCGGACCGTGGAGGGCCAGTTGCTGGTGATGAGCGCAATCGCCTGGGAGTCGGCCTCTTCGCTGAGATAGGTGTACAATCCGTCGAAACGTTTCCGCAACGCTCCCTCCTCCCGCAGCCGGCCGAGTGTCCGGTCGATCAGAAGCTGGCTTACGCTGTAGGAGCGCATCAGGGCGCGGATTGACGGAAGGCGTGTATCCGGCGGCATGCCGGCGATATCCAGCTTCATCTGCTGATACAGCTGTTCCGATTTTTCCGAGGCCATGGAATTCTCCTGTCACATCTGTATTTCTAAGTATAGTGTATTGATACAGGCAAGTCAAGATGTATTAGACGAAAAAAAGGGGAATTTTCCGTCAAAGATTTTACAATTTTGTCGTCGGATGGGGCCGGATGGTAAATTTTGTAAAGGTGTCGTCAATTCTTCATTTTCTGTAACTGTTTAATTTTTAAATATTTGAAATTTACTATCCTCGGCTGGCACGCTTTTTGCTTTTCTATCGGCATGGTTCCCCAAACATCGTAAGAAAGGGCAGGTGAAACATGAAATTGATCATTTCCTACATCAAGCCGGAACGATTGAATGCGGTCAAGCAGGAGCTGTACAAGCGGAACATCTTCAAGATGTCGGTCAGCAACGCTCTGGGATGCGGCCAGCAGAAAGGGTACGTTTCCGCCTACCGCGGCGCCATCAGCGAAGTCAATCTGCTCCGCAAGGTACGGGTTGCCATCGCGGTCAACGATGAGTATGTCCAGCCGACGATCGACGGTATCATCGCCGGCGCTCGGACCGGCCACATCGGCGATGGTAAAATCTTCGTTCTGCCGATGGATCAGTGCATCCGGATCCGTACCGGCGAAACCGGACCGGATGCCATTGGATAGTATCATTCACTCAACCTAAGCGGAAACAGGAGGATTTTTATTATGAATTACTGGAAGTTTGCAATGGTTCCGGCGCTTTTCGCCGCCGCGCTGCCCCTGGGAGCGGCGGAGGCGGCCGACCCGGCCCCGATTTCACAGGCCGCGGAAGCGCTCTTCACGATCAACAACATCTGGATTCTGATCGGCGGCATGCTGGTGTTTCTGATGCATCTGGGCTTCGCCACGGTGGAATCCGGACTCTGCCGTACCAAAAACTGCACGAACATTCTCTTCAAGAACACACTGGTGCCGGCCATCGGCTTCCTGACCTACGCGGTCGCCGGGTTCTCTCTCATGTATCCAGGCGAAGCCAATTGGTTGATCGGTAAGGTGTTCGGATTTGCCGGATTCGGCATGGGCAACGACACCATGGCGCTGATGACCGGTACTGCGGACCCGGCGAAAGTCATGGCGGAAGCCGCCGCCTACAACGGTGGAAAATTCACCTACTGGTCGGATTTCTTCTTTCAGGGCATGTTCGCCGCGACCGCCGCGACCATCGTTTCGGGAGCGGTTGCGGAGCGGATCAAGGTCAATGCGTTTCTGGTGTTCACGCTGATCTATGTGATGTTCGTCTACCCGGTCCTCGGTTCCTGGGGATGGGGCGGCGGCTGGTTGGCCGACCTCGGATTCCATGACTTTGCCGGTTCCACTTTCGTACACAGTGTCGGCGGCTGGGCCGCTCTCGCGGGTGTGATTCTGCTCGGCCCCCGGATCGGAAAGTATTCCGGCAGTCACGTCATTGCGCTTCCCGGTCACAGCATGCCGCTGGCGACGATCGGCGTCTTCTGCCTGTGGCTCGGCTGGTTCGGATTCAACGGCGGTTCGGTGCTGAGTGCTGATCCGACCAAAATCTCCTTCGTCCTCTGCACGACGATGTTCGGCGCCTGCGCCGGAATTGTCGGGGCGATGATCATGAGCATGATCTGCCTGCGCAAGCCGGATCACTCGATGACGCTCAACGGCTGTCTGGCCGGTCTGGTGGCGATCACCGCCGGTGCCGACTGCGTGAGTCCGCTCTCCTCGATCCTCATCGGTCTGGTCGGCGGTGTGATCGTGGTTCCTTCGGTGCTGATCTTCGACCGGCTGCGGCTCGACGACCCGGTCGGTGCGTTGTCGGTTCACCTGGTCAACGGAATCTGGGGAACTCTGGCGGTCGGCATCTTCGCGCTGCCGGGTTGCGGATACACCTTCCTGAGTCAGTTGATCGGCGTGGTCTCGGTCGGTGTGGTGGCGTTCCCGTGCGCCTTGCTGATCTTCTGGGTGATCCGGAAGACGATGGGCATCCGGGTGAGCGCGGAAGAGGAGCTGCGCGGCCTCGACCTCGGCGAACACGGCATGGAGGCCTATCCGGGATTCCAGTTCTTCCTCAATCAGTAGTTTGAGTGCAACGTAACGAACCTCCGCTCCGGATCTGTTCCGGGGTGGAGGTTTTTTTGGGGCCGCATGTCCGGCCCGGAAGATGTTTCAGCGGGACGGAAGGGCGTGGAACCGGTTCGACCTGGGAAAGGGAATTTTCAAAAACAGGCGGAACGGGGAGGCGTCGGGAGAGCCGTTGGATGTCGGACGGACTCCTTTCGAGATTATGCTATTATTTGACAAGTAGTCTTTGCGGTGGTATGTTATACACCTGTCCGACAGCGGGTCGGACGGAGAAGATAAAGGAGTATTGTCAAGATGAAAAAGATACTGACTGTTCTCGCACTCTGCGCCTGTGCCGCGTTTGCGGGAACCGCAACGGAAACGTTGCTGGAAGAGACGGTGTTCCAGCCGGATCAGAAAAACTTCCGGTTCTGGAAGGTCAAGGAGCTGACGGCGGCGACGACGGTCAAAGACGGCGTCGTGAAAATCGAGTTCAAGGCGGATGCGTCCAAAAAGCCGAACCTGTACAATGCGCAGTTCATCGTTCCCTACGAAAAGGGGTTTAAGGCGGGCGTGAAGTACCGGGTCGAGGTGACGCTCAAATCCAGCGCCGACCTGAAAATCGCCATGAACGTCTCCCTCAACCGGAATCCGTGGACCAGCCTTCGCGGCAAAACCATTCAGTTGAAGGAGGGGGTGCCCACCGTGGCGGCGATCAATTTCTCCACCTCCGAAGAACTCTCCGGCCACTACCGCGTTCCGATGCTCGCCTTCGGCCTGGCGCAGCCGGGCAGCACGGTGGAGATCTCCGGAGTGAAGCTCTTCGAAGTGAAGTAGGCGATTCCTCCGAAAGGCAAAGGGCTGCCGCATCCCTCGCCGGGGTGCGCAGCCCTTTTTGTGTCTCGGTCCGGATGGAAGGAGGGATCACCGCTTCCAGTTGCGCTGCCGGGCGGCTTCGTAGAGCAGAATCGTGGTGGCGGTGGCGACGTTCAGCGAATCGATCTTCCCCAGCATCGGAATCCGGACCGGCAGGTCGGAGTGGTTCATCCAGAGTTCGGTCAGCCCGGTCTGTTCGGTGCCCACCACGATGGCGATTGACCGGGTCATGTCCACATCGGTGTAGATCGTATCGGTGTGGGGCGTTGCGGCCAGAGTCCGGATGCCGTTCCGCTTCAGCCAGTCGTAGGCCTCCTGGTTTTCCGCCTCCGCCAGCGGCACGGAGAAGAGAGCTCCGGTGCTGGCGCGGATCACATTCGGATTGTAGAGATCGGTGCATTTGTTGCAGATGATGAAGCCGTCCACTCCGGCGGCATCGGCACTGCGGAGCATCGACCCGAGATTGCCCGGCTTCTCCACCGCTTCCGCCACCAGATAGAGCCCGTTCGGGCGCAGCGGCAGGTCGGCCAGCGTGTGACGCTTCATCTTCGCAATGGCGATCAATCCTTCCGGCCGTTCCCGGTAGGCCATTTTTTCCAGCAGAAAGGGGGCCACCTGTACCACCCGGACCCCCTCCGACGCCAGCGTCTCCAGCAGCGGGTATTCGTTGGAACCGAGAAAATGTTCCGGCGAGAAAAAACACTCCACCAGCTCCATGCCGTATTCTCTGGCGCGGGTGAGTTCCCGATATCCTTCCAGCACGGTGAGCTGTTCCTTCTCGCGCGGCCTCCGGTCTCGCAGTTTGATGACGTGCTTGATCGAATCGTTCTGGGCGCTGGTGATTCTGATGAAATCCATGGTGTTGTAAATCCGGGTTCGATGATGCTTTTTACATAACATAGCATCAACCGTTCCGGATTTCCACCGTGGTGGGGGGGAGTCGGCCGGTTGCGCCTCCGCTTCCACCGGCCTCTTTCCGTCACCCGCTCCCCGGGGAAACTACTGCCCCGCCTCGTATTCAATGCAGATGTCGCGGACCAGCGCCGGACTGGCGTTCTTGTTGTTCGGTTCGAGCAGGACTCTCGAAATCTCGCTCAATCTCTTTGCCGGATACTGGGCGTAGATTGCGGTCAGTGGAATCCGGATCTCCTGCCAGGTTTCCGGATCGCTGTCGAGATGGTGCGAACGGCAGACCTCCCAGCCGTAATAGCTGCCGGTGAATCCGCAGTCGAAGGGTTTTCCGTCGCCGTCCCGCCCCGTCACCCGGGCGTAGGCGGCCTGCAGCGGATGGGAGAAGCCCCACTGGTCCGGCTTGTTGTTGTAGGAGTATTTCAGCACGGCGGTCCGGTAGGCTTCCGGCGTCAGCTTGACCGCCTTTCCGGCCGGAGCGGTCAGTTCGACCCGGTAGTTCTGCGCTTCGAATCCGTCTTCCAGTTTCCGGAAGCGGGTGTTGCTGCCGGAGGTCGGGACCGCCTGAAGTTTCCAGTCGCGGAGCGGAATCGAGACCATGTTCCGCCGCTCCGGCGCCTCGTGGACGGTGATGCCGAGCACGATCGGGGTCGCTTCCGCAGCGTCGGCGCCGATGAGGCTGATTCCGGTCACTTCGAGGTCCGGTTTCGGATTGTTCCAGCTCCAGCGGAAGAAGCATTTTCCGCCGTCTTCGTAGGCGATCAGAGCGCGGAGTTCCGGCGGATTGGCCGCCGTGTTCCAGTCGCCGATGTTCCTGCCGGTGATGAACGGGATATCCTGATGCGAACCGTCGCGGTAGTGGATGCGGCAGGTCAGCACCTTTTCCCCCGCTTTCCCGAAGGTCACCGCGTGGAAGAAGCTGATTCCGGAGAGGTTGGCGTTGACCGGAATTCGGTCGACCCGGCGGAGCCCGTTCGGGAAATGCTTCCCCCGGAAGGCGAGACAGGTCCGGTTCTCATTGTAGTCGAAGCGGATGATGTCGCACTCGACGCCGTTGAAGGCGTTGACGCCCCACGGAATCCCCTCGAAATAGCGGCTTTTCCGGTCGAACCAGGCGATTTCATTGGTGTAGCCCTGCTGGTTGTCGAAGCCGGAATTGGCGTACTTCTGCAGATTCAGGCAGCGTCCCGGAGTCACTCTCTGGCCGGAGAGTTCCAGCTTGCGACGCAGTTCGGCATACTCTTTCTCCATCTCCGGAAGCGTCTGTTCGGCGAGCGTGCCGAACCGTCCGTTGAGCGCGTCCGCGCTTCCGGCCACGAGCAGGGTCGGCGTGTGCGCCTTGAGCAGGAGCGTTGCGGCGCCGTCGATCACCGTGAGCCGCTTTTGGTTCAGGGCATCCGCCAGAAATTCCGTTCCGGCGAGCTCGGACGCGCGGAGGCGGATCAGCTTCGGATAGCGGTCACCGTTCATGAGATAAAATGCGGTCATGCCGTTGTGGCGGAATTTGTAAAGCTCCACATTGGGGGGCGTGTCATCCTTTTCCGTCAGCTGGATTTCCGCCTGCCGGGCGATGCCGTGCCGTTCCAGCAGCTCCCGATAGACCGTGGCGAGGCTGTACTGCGGCAGGTCGCCGACGATCGCGTACAGGGTGCCTTTCCCCAGTTTCCGGCGGAGGATCACCGGTTTCCCGTCCACCGAATCCACCGTCTCCCAGTCACGGCTCCGGCGGATGTCGGCCACAGGGCGGGCTTTCCCTTTCAGGCGGAAGAGTCGTCCGACCGGCTCGTCGCCCGGGTGCTGCTTGAAGTCGAAGAGAGGTTCCGCGAACGGTTTGCCGTGTTCGTCGCACTGGAGGAAGGCGTTGTAGGCGATCAGTACGCCGCCGGCGGCTACGTATTTCCTGAGCAGGGCGTTGCTCGCCGGATAGATCACCTTCACGCCGTCGGCGACGACCGCCCTGTAGCGGCCGAGACGCTCTTTGAACTGCTCTTCGAAAATCGCGTCGAACGCGTAATGGCCGTAAGCGAGCGCGCCGGAGCTGAACGCACCGCGGACCGGAGTCTGCATGTCGTTATTGGTCGCGTAGTTCCAGCGCATGGTCGGGGTGGAGGCGACGAGGGCTACGGCCGCCTTCTCCCGGTTTTTCCGGGGCAGGATGAAGTCGGCGACTCCGGCGATGGCGTCCCGTGCGTCGGGAACCGCCCGCAGATCTTCCGGTGCGAAGGCGAAACCGTTCAGGAGTTGATACATCGCCTTCTTCGCATCGGCCTTCGTGCCGGTGGAGCCGGTGAAGCTGAACGGAAATACCACGTTGGCCCCCCGGGTGACGTCGGTCCAGATCCGCGTGTAGAGCGACTGGTAGTCCGGCCCCGCGTACATCTCCTGATCCACGATCGGTTTGCCGTCGGCGACAGCCAGGCAGAGGCGGGAGTTGAAGATATGCAGTGCGTTGACGTCCTGCGCGTCGACGAACGATCGGGGCGGCCGGTCGGAGACGCCGACGTCATACAGGCAGAAGCCGTTGGTGCCGGCGTTCACCATGTCGGTGTTCTGATGCAGTTCATAGAAGTCGAATCCGTGCCAGTTCGAGAAGAGGGAGTACTCCGAGTGGAGCTGAACCGTCGTCCGCGCCTCCGGATCGGTGGTCCGGATCAGTGCCCGCCCCTCCCGCAGAAGCGAGCTGATGGCGGACTGCATGAATTTGCGCCGTTCCACCTGCAGCGCGGGCGGAAACGGGGCGGACTGGTTCCCGGCGGAAGTGAAATCCCGGTAATCGGTCAGCAGCGCCCGGTTCATGGTTTCGACGGTGCCAAATTTCTTTTTCAGGTATTCGCTGAATGCCTGCTTGAAAAAAGGGGAGTTGTCGTCATATTTGGGTTCGTTGAAGAGTTCGTAGGCGAAGGCCTTTCCGCCGAATTCCCGATTTTCGTCGGCGTGATACTTCCAGCACTTGAGGTAGATGTCGCGTCCGGAGCGGGTCACGACCGAGTAGTGCAGGAAGAAGAGCGAACCGTTGGTCCAATGGGCGACGGCGTCCGCCCCGATCAGTGAAATGATCTCCGGCTCGTTCCGATGCTTCTGCAGTCGGAATCCCTGCGCGTGCGTCGCCTCCAGATAGAGAGGCATTCCCGCCTTGCGGTAGAAGTCCTGATACATCCGCCCCCAGTCCCAGCCCGGAACCCGGCTCGCAATCTGTTTCACCCGGGAGAATTTGCGCGAAATTTCCCGGAAGAGCTCCTCCGGCGAACCGTCATACCCGGGGTAGGCGTTGAATCCCCGGTAGTCCGGGAACAGCGCCCGGAGCCACATCGCGGAGTTGTTGATCGCGGAAAGGTTGAGTCCGAGCTGCTTGAGTTCATGGTAATAATGAGGCCCCTTGTAGATCTTCTCCATCTTCGCCGGGTACGGGAAAAGGATCTTCTTCTTCCCCTTCCGCAGAGCGGCGAACTCCCGGAAGTCGACGAAGGAGTACTGTGAACCGAGCATGAGCTGCGGTTTCCCCGCCGCGTCGAGTATGTTTCCCTCGTTGTCGATGGAGTATTGCAGTTCCGGCGTCGCGGTGACGCTCTCCGCCGCTGTGGACAGCAGGGGGAGCGCGGTGAAGAACACCGTCAGGCAGGGCGCGGCGGCGAAGAATGTGAGCAGTGGGTTCATGTGTTCTCCTGTGGCGCTGGTGTGAGTGTTTCTCTATTTGGAGGGATCCCAGGTCTTCTGGTGTTTGGCATAGAGGATATCCGTGCGGTTGACGGTCTTCAGCGAGCCGTCGAAATTGGTCACATTGGCCCGGTTGCGGTGGCGTGTGTGCAGATCGTAACCCATCCAGCCGCCGATTTTCGGTTGTCCGTCGGCGATGGCGAAGAGCTGTGAGATGTTGAGCAGCGTGGCGCTGTCCTTGAGCAGCGTTTCGTAGAGATTTCCGGCGTCGGCGAAGAGCGGCTTCTCCGACGGCCGTTTGATCTTGCCCAGTTTCCACGCGGTGTATTTGTAACCGGCCTCTCCGCCGATGTTCCGCACGTTGAGGGCGTACGTGGTGCCGGGCGAATAGTAGGTCGCGTCGCCTTCGAGCGGAATCGTCGGACAGAGCAGTTTCGCCGGGATGGATTTGCCGGCATGTTTGGTGAAAGGATATTGCCAGCTGGTGAGATTGACCAGATAGGCGGTGTTGGTCGACCAGAAGTTGGTTTCCCCCAGCGGAGTGTCCAGATAGGCCGGGACACAGTAGTCGTTGAAATTCCCGGCGTACATGGCATTGGCGTTGGACATCTGCTTGAGGTTGCTGCCGCAGGAGATGGCGTTCGCCTTCTCCTTCGCACTGTTCAGCGCCGGCAGCAGCATGGCGGCCAGAATCGCGATGATCGCGATCACGATGAGGAGTTCGATCAGGGTAAAGGTTCGGTATCGGACCGCGACGGAGGCGGACCGATGGGGGAATGCGGAGAGTGCGGACCGGAGGGAGCCGGGGGGCGTGTCCGCCGCCCCCCGAACCCCCTGCGTCCGGCAGGGAGCCGGTGCCGGGTACGGGTCGGCGGTCAGGCCGGGCTCGGTGGCGAGTGCGGGCCCGAGGGAGTGAGAGCCGCGGAAATACGAACGGCTCTTCCCGCTTTTTTGCGGAAAGACCCCTTCGCATTTCCGCTCCCCTTCGCCGGGGGCCGAGCCGGTGCGAACTTGCGTGGGCGTGTTTGACTGCCGGGGAAGATGTGGCGCGGGCGGTACGGGGAGAGACGCGTCGCCCCGCGCCGCTTTCTCTCCCCCGAGCCCCTCTCTTGCCGGCCCGTGGAATTGCCGGGCGGAGGCGGCGGTGGAGGGCGGACACACGCTGACGGAATCGTGCGGGAGAATGTATTTTTGATATGATCTTCCGCTGAGGAGTCCGAGCTGAGCGAATGACATTCCGGAAGCGATTCTGTTTTGCGGCTGAGACATCATGTTCCTCCTTGTTTCCGGTTCAATCAGTTTTCCGGCGCGGCTTTGGCTTCGAATTTCAGTGTGCATGGCATCCCCGCTTCCACCGGGATGGTGAGGATCGCGTTGTTGTCGCAGTTGACGAGGAGAGCGCCGGAACCGTCCTTCCCGCCGTCGGGAAGGAATTTCGCGTTTTTCGCCAGTGTGATACCGACGGGGGCCTGCCGGCTTTTCCCTGTCGAAACGCTCTTCCGAAAGTCCCCGTTTTCGATCATGGCGCCGTCCTGTTCGATCCGGTCGACCAGTACCCAGGCGCGCTCTTTTTCCTCCTTCGTCCAGAGTCCGCCGAGCCGGACCTTCAACGTTCCGGTCACCTGTGGCGTGAAGGAGAACTGCACTGTCTTCCATTCGCCGGAGAGTTTCTCAACCGTACGGGCGCGGAGGGTATATTTCAGATTCTCCTTCGCGTTTTGCCACGAACGGCTGATGGACATGGTCTCGCCGGCAGTCGGCGTCAGAGTATTCTTTCCGGCGGTTCCATCGACATCGACCCGCAGAAAGGCCTCCGCTGCGAAATTGGCGAAACACGTTGCCGCGCAAAGGAAGAGGAGAAAGATTTTTTTCATGATCCGCACTCCATGTTGTGATCGGTTGCTGCTATTAACATAATGTTCCCGCGGTATTTTTCATTCTCCTTTTTGTTGAAAAAATAGAACAATATTCCGATTATACCGGCTGGGGAGGAACTGCGGAAAATGGGATGGGAAAAACGTTTTCGCCGGAGGGGAGGGGATCATTCCTGCCGGGAGAACTTCCGGCGGCAGGAGAGCGGCGTCACCCCATAGACGGCGTGGAACTGACGGTTGAAGTAACTGACCGAATCGAAGCCGCAGGAGTGGGCGATCTCATGCATCTTCAAATCGGTGGAGAAAATCATCTCCATCGCCTTGCGCAGCCGGATGCCGATCAGGAACGCCGTCGGCGACTTTCCGGTCTGGCGGCGGAACAGTACTGAGAACTGACTGACGCCGAGGCAGGCCATCGACGCCATCTCCTGGAGTGAAATTTTCCTGCGGTAGTTCGCCCGGAGGTGACGGATTACCCGGGTGATCCCTTCGGAGGAGGCGCTGGAGATGTTCTGGTTTTCGCGGGAGAAACAGCGGAGCGCGTTGGCGAGAAATTCCAGCAGGACCGCATTGATCATCACGTTGGCGGCGGGGTGGAGGCGGTTCTGTTCGGCGATGAGCTTGCGCTGAAGTTTCCTGAGCTGGGGCGGAGGCATGTGAATCAGACACGCGCCTGCGACCAGCAGCGGCCGGAGCTCCAGATACTCCTCGCAGAAGACCGGGATGAGCCGGATCTGCACCGTGCTGCCGGCTTCGACGACCCGCCAGGAGTGGCGCAGCTGAGGCGGCAGAAGCAGCACGTCGCCGGGAGTGCCTGAGAAATTTTCGCCGTTCACGGAAAAGCGGAGTGTTCCGGTCACGAAGGCGATCATCTGGAAATCGTCGTGAGCGTGGGGAATATCCGAGCCGGTCTCTTCTGGGTAGTCCACCAGCCCGACTTCGGAGAACGGCGGCAGAAGCAGCCGGTCCGAGAGAAAGTTATGCTTGACCTTCCGGTAACCCGGAGCCGGATACATCCTCATTTCCTCCTTTCGGGTGGATCGTTCTTTTCTACTATATGCATTCTCCGGGAGAAATTCAATAAGATCGTGTTATTTTTTCAGAAATAAGGAGAAGGCAAAACGAATTCCGGAAGACTATGTTATAGGGAACAAAGTAAATGATTTCATGCAGGAGTGCAAAAATGATATTCGACGATCCTTCTCTCTCTCTGACACAATGCGGTACGCTTCGCCGGGTGAGTTCCGGGGAAATCGCCGACTCCGGGATCAGCGTCGGGTTGGAGTGTCTGGACCGGGAACTTTTCGACTTCGACCGTGCCGCGCCGCGGCTGTTCGAAACCGGCGCGAAGTACGCGAGGATTCAGACCGGCTGGAACCGTTGTGAGCAGTCCCGGGGCGTCTATTCGTTTGAGTGGCTCGATCATGTGGTCGATACCCTGCTGGCGGGAGGCGTTCAGCCGTGGTTCAACGTCGGCTTCGGCAATCCGCTCTACATGGAGGGAATCAGAAATCCGGCCGCGGTGGGGTGCGTCCCGTTCTATTTCGGGGAGGAAACGTTGCGCGCATGGGAAAACTTCGTCACCGCTCTGGCCGAACACTATCGCGGACGCATCCGCCACTGGGAGATCTGGAACGAACCGGATGTGGAGCACTTCTGGTTTCCGGTCGGACGGAATGCGGCTGACTATGCTCGTCTGCTGCGGCTGACCGCGCCGCTGATCCGGCGCGCTCAACCGGGAGCGAAGATCGGCGGCTGCTGCGGGTGCGTCCGCCCGGACTATGACTGGCAGCGCGACTTCTTCCGGAGCGACGGACCGAAGCTGCTGGATTTCTTCGCAATCCATCAGTACAAGATCATACCGGAGGTCCAGCTGGGGCGGATCGTCGAAACATGGAAGCGGCAGTTCGCTCTGCATGGCAATTCCGGGATTGAGATCTGGATGGGGGAGAGCGGCTATCCCTCGTGGGCGCCGGAGGATCACTGGATCGGCGTGTACCGGCACAACGCTCCGGAAAATCAGGCGAAGTGGCTGCTGCGCCGTTACCTGTGCGATATGGAGAGCGGGATTTCTCTGACCTCGTTTTTCCAGATGGTGGATCTCACGGCGAAACCCTACCAGATGGCGGAAAAGCTTCAGGAACCCTCCCGGGTGGCACGCCACGGACTGGTGGATGGTTTCGAATACGAACCGAAGCCATCCCATGCCGCGTTGTCGCATTTTGCGGCGGTGTTCGACTGCGATACGGTGAAATGCCCGCTCTTCTGTTTCCCGGAAACGGAGCCGATTCTGCCGAAACAGGCGCAGGTTTCCAAGCTGCTGGAACCGGCTCTTCGCATTCAAACCTTCGTCCGGAACGGCTGGGCGCTGTACGTCTACTATCTGCCGGAGGATGTTCAGCTCGACGTGCACTATTTCGGATTGAATCTCGCCGTCATCGCGGACGAGGCGCCGAAGGCGCTGGAGCAGCCGGTGCTGATCGATCTCCTGAGCGGAGTGGTTTACGAGGTGGCGAAAGGGGCCTCCCCCCATCTGTTCACCGGTCTGCCGCTGACCGATTACCCGCTGATTCTGACCGACCGCCGCGCCCTGGGCGACCGGATTGTCTGCTCTTTTCACGCATGAACCGCTGAATTGTATGAAAAGATTTTACCGAAAAAGTTTGCAATTATAACATTCAATGTTATTTCTGCAAGCAATATTCGGCGGCAGGCGAGTATCACGGACCGGCATTTGAGTTCAGGTACCAGAGAAACTTCGACACCGTTTCCGTAAAAAAAACGCCGCGGAACGGAGAACCCATTCCGCGGCGATTCGTTGTTTCAGTCCGGCATTCAGTCGTCGAGTTCGCCGTCCTCCAGCCCGAGCGGAAGCGGCGCGGGCTGTTTGCAGGTCGATTCGAGCATCACCTTGGCGCCGAGCTGGCTCGACTTGTCGAAGGCGAGCATGATTTCCAGCGCGTGGAACGCGAGCTCGCCGGAGGCGCGGTGCGGCCGCCCCGACTTCAGCGCATTGATGATGTCCGCCGCGCCGATGCTGCGCGAATTGGTGGTGTAGCCGTGCGACAGCGGGCACTCCACCCAGTCCTTGTAGCCGTTGCGGAAGAGTTTCACCGGGCCGCCGAAGGTGTTCGGATCGGGCACCTGAAGCGTTCCTTCGCTGCCGTAGATCTCGATCGGCGCATGGCCGTGCTTGTAGACTTCGAAGCTGGTGATGACCGTGATCAGCGCACCGCACTGGAATTCGATCACGCCGGTCAGGTGAGTGGTGACGTTGATCGGGTAGACGTGCGGCACGGTCTCCGGACCCCCTACGCGGGTGTCGGACCCCTTGGTCGTCATCGCGGTGACGCTCTTCGCCGGGCCGAGCAGGTTGATGAGCGCGGTGATGTAGTAGGGGCCGAGGTCGAGCATCGGACCTGCGCCGTAATCGAAGAAGAAGGGGGCGTGCGCCCACTTTTCCGGTCCGCGGCCGAGCACCATCGCGGTTCCGGCGATCGGTTTGCCGATCCAGCCGTCATCGATCAGCTTGCGAGCGGTCTGCTGGCCGCCGCCGAGGAAGGTGTCCGGGGCGCAGCCGATGCGCAGTTTCTTTTCGGCGGCGAGTTTCATCACTTCGCGGGCCTGATCGAGGTCGACGCCGAGCGGCTTCTCCGAATAGGCGTGCTTGCCGGCGCGGAGGATCTGCATATCGACTTCGGCATGAGCTTTCGGCACGGTCAGGTTGATGACCAGCTCGATCGAGGGATCGGCCAGCAGCTCATCGACGGTCTTGGCGGGGAAGAGGTTCTCGTGCGCTTCGGCCTTCTTCTTCGCGACTTCCATGTCGATGTCGGCGCAGGCGGCGATTTCGATGTTGCCGAACCGCTTGGCCGCGTTGAAGTAGGTGTCGGAAATCATGCCGCAGCCGATGACACCGATTCTGGTTTTACTCATCATTCCATTCTCCTTGCAGTGGTTTCAGCGGTTGCCGACGGTGAGCCCGCTGGTGGTCAGGTACTGATAGCTCTTCTTCATGGCGCGGTACATGTCGATCACGCAGTTGTCGAGTTCGACGATGACCCACTTGACCAGTTTGGGATCGACGGCGGCGAGGATCTCCGGAATCGGCAGCTTGCCGGAGCCGAGCGGCAGCATCGGAATGTCAGGATCGAGCACGCCGTCCTTCATGTGGACGAGGATGGTCCGGTCGCGGAAACGCTTCATGACCTCCACCGGATTCACCTTGCCGAAATTGGCCGACCAGTAGCAGTCCAGCTCGAACTTGACCTTCGGGCAGAGTTCGGCGTAGATGTCATAAGCGAGACGGTCGCCGATCATGTTGAACTCCCAGTAGTGGTTGTGCTGGAAGAGGGTGATGCCGGCGGCCTCGAGCTTTTCCTGCATGGCGTTGGTGAGCTCGGCGGTGCGCTTGATGTCGTCGAGGGTCTTGAAGTCGGCCTGGCCGTATCCGCAGACTGCGGTTTTGAGGCCGAGTTCGCCGAGGGTGTCGATCGCTTCCGGAATCATCTCAACCGAACGGAGCCAGGGGCCGTGGGCGGAGCAGACCTCCATGCCGAGATCGTTGACGATCTTGCGGAATTCTTTCGGCGAAAGGTTGTAGAATCCGGCGGGTTCCACGCCCTTGAAGCCGATGATGGCCACGAGCTTGAGCATGTCGACGAAGTCTTTTGCACACTGGTCGCGGAAGGAATAGAGCTGCACTGCGGTCTGAAACATTTTACCTCACTCCCATGTTTCGGTAAATTTTCTTCTTTTTGCAAAAAACATATTGCAAAAAGCTGTTATATATATATTTTATTACGAAAACGGGAAAACGCAATTAACAAAACCTATTTTTCTTTTAACCATCTGTCTATTGGGAGGCGAATGTGGCCCGGATCAATGAACCAGTTTCGCTGCGCGCGGTCGGTTTTTTCAGCGCACCGTCGGATCGGATCGTCCGGCCGGTGGGGATCGGTCCCGGTGAGGAGCTCTGTGAGATACTGACCGGCGGCAAGGTTTTCTTCGAGCAGGACGGAGAGCTCCGCACCTTCGGCCGTGGTACGATTTTCTGGCACATCGCCGGTGACGAGACCATCTGCCGGACTCCGTCGGAGGACCCCTACCGCTGCCTGACCATCCGGTTTACCGTCATGGAGGACAGACGGGTGATGCCGCGGGTCTCCCGTTGGGCGGATGAGGCAGGGTTTGAGGATTTCGTCCACAACGCGATTGAGCGTTTTCACGACGAGGCGATCGATCGGGACATTCTCCGCGACTATCTGCACCGGCGCCTTTTGTGGGAGGCCTATCTGGGGAACCGACGGAACCGTCAAGCTTCCTACCCGAAGCCGCTGGTGCGGGCGCTGGAGCTTCTCCACGGCGCGGACATCTTCCATTTCAGCGTCAGTGAAATGGCCCGTCACGCGGGGGTGAGCGAACCCTATTTGTACGCATTGTTCGCGCGCCATCTGCACAGCAGTCCGCACCAGTATCTGCTGAACTACCGGCTCCGTCTGGCCCGTACCCGTCTGGCGAGCAGCGACGACAGCATCAAGGAGATCGCCGAGGCGTGCGGATTTGAAAATCTGGAGAGTTTCTACCGGGCCTTCCGGCGCAGTTCCGGGATGCCGCCCGGGGAGTATCGCCGCTGTCAGCAGCCGGTGGATGTGTGAAAGAACGGCGGAAAGGCTGTTTTTTACGGATAAATCCGGAAAGAGTCATTTGCATTCTTTCGGGAAATGCGATACAGTCACTTCGGATCACGGCGAACGGGCGGACCGGCCTCGTTCCCGTGTACTGAACTCATCGAAACAATGGAGTTGATTCTATGTGGGAATCTTTGATCGAATTTCTGAATTCCGGAAACTGTGACCCGGCCCCCGACCGACTGCCGCCCTGCACCGGCGGACTGGTGCTGCGCGACTACCGCACCGGGGCGGTGCCGAAGGAGCGCGGGGTCGGCGCGATGGAGATCGCTGACGGAGAAGTGCGCGCATACGCGGTGTTTGAGGATTCCGACATCTTCAACACGGCGACGGCGGACAACGAAAAGACCTGGGTCACCGGCGATGCGATGGAACTCTTCTTTCAGACCCGCGGGCGGGAGGATTATCTGGAACTCCACGTCACGCCGGAGGAGAAGCGGCTGATGCTCCATATTTCGGACTACCGGACCCATCGTGAAATTCCGTTTGAAGAGAAGACCTTTTCCGGCCCGGTGCGGGTCCGGACCCGGATTCTGCGCGAGCGGAAGCTCTGGTGCGCCGAAATCGCCTTCCCCTTCGAACTGGCCGGACTTGCGCCGGAGAGCGTTCCCGGTTCCCGCTTCGCCATCTGCCGCTACAACTACACCCGGCCGGAACCGGAGCCGGAGATCACTTCGACCCGGCTGCTGCCGGACACCGGCTTCCACTATCCGCCCGGCTGGCATGTGATCGAGTGATTGGGCGCTTGAAAATCGCCGCCAAGGCGGTATGTTAGCGGGAAAAAACGACAACCCCGGAAAGGTATCATGGCTTTTTCACTGAATTCCGGAGCACTGGTGCTCTATCATGGCAAGTTCGCGGCGGTGACCGCGATCAACAAGGAGAAGATCGAAATCCGCATCGAGGGGGGCGCGGCCAAAAGTGTGCGTCCGAAGGATGTGGAGTTTCTCCATCGCGGTCCGGTATCGGTCCTGCCGCCGAAACTTCTGCCCGAGCCGGACTGCGCGGAACTGCTTGAACTTATGGAGGGGGAGACGCTGCCCTTCCGGGAATTTCTTCTGCTCGCCTATTCCGCCGACACGCCGGAGGCGGCGGCGTCCGCCTGGGAGCTCATTTCGCGCAACATCTGGTTTCGGGGCTCGCCGGAAGAGGGGGTGACCGGTCGTTCGCCGGAGGAGGTCGCGGCCGCGCTCGCCATCCGGGAGGCGAAGGCGGATGAGAAGGCCGCGCGTGAGGCGCTGCTCGAACGGATCCGTTCCGGCGCCGTCCTGCCGGAGGACCGGGTCAACCTGCGGGAGATCGAACAGGTCGCGCTGGGGAACGCGCCCTCCAGCCGGCTGTTGCGTGACCTCGGCATCGAGGCGACGCCGGAGAAGGCGCACCAGCTTCTGCTCCGCCTGGGGGTGTGGGATTTTCTGACTGACCCGTGGCCGTCCCGCGCGGGAATCGAATTGACCGAGCCGGATTGCACACTTGCTCCGCTCCCCGATGAGGAGCGGGTGGATCTGACCGCAATGACCGCGTACGCGATCGACGACGAGGGGAGTGATGATCCGGATGATGCGGTCAGTTTTGCCGACGGGCTGGTCTGGGTGCATGTCGCGGATCCCGCCGCCTCGGTGACGCCGGAGTGCGACGCGGACAACGAAGCCGCCGCGCGCGGCGAGAATCTCTATCTGCCGGAGAAGGTGGTTCACATGTTGCCGCCGGAGGCGACGGAGCGGTTCGGGCTCGGACTTCAGCCGGTATCTCCGGCGCTCAGCTTCGGAATCCGCATCGCGCCGGACGGCGCGGCGCATCTGGAGCAGATGGTGCTCTCCACGGTCCGGGTGGAACGGCTCACCTACCACTCTGCCGGGGAACGGTGGGAGGAGGAGCCCCTGAGTTCACTGCGGCGTGAGCTCGAGCGGTTCCGGGAGCGGCGCCGTGCCGACGGCGCACTCTTCATTCAGCTGCCGGAGGTCAAGCTTCGGGTGGTTGACGGCGCGGTGCAGATCACGCCCTGTTTCGTCACGCCGGAGCGGGAACTGGTCGCCAATGCGATGCTCGCCGCCGGGAGTGCCGTCGCCGGCTGGGCGGCGGAGCGGGAGATTCCGATGCCGTTCGTCGCGCAGGTGCCGCCGGAAGCGGAAATGGGCGGCGGTTCGATGGTGGAGATGTTCGCTCTGCGCCGCGCCTGTGCGCCGAGTACGGTGCAGTGTTCGCCGGGCCGTCACGCGGGGCTGGCGCTGGAGCCGTATGTGCGGGTCACGAGTCCGCTGCGGCGCTACGCCGATCTGCTCGCCCACCAGCAGCTGCGCCGGGTGTTGAAAAAAGAGGAGTTGCTTTCCGCGGACTGGCTGGAGAGCCGCCTTGTCCTCAGCGAGGCGGCCGCTCTGGAGCGCCGCCGCCTCGAACGGACGGTTAACGAATACTGGACTCTGGTCTATCTGGCGCAGCATCCGGAGTGGACGGGCCGGGCGGTACTGGTTGACCGGCAGGATGACCGGCTGACCTTTCTGGTGCCGGAGCTCGCCTACGAATACAAGAACCGGTTCGGCGGCCGGGTGAATCTCGGAGAGGAGCTGGAAGTGCGTCTTGCCGCGGTGGATCCCGCCGCGCTGATCGCCCGGATGCGGATTGAATCGCGTCCGGCACCGGCAGAATAGAACGGAAACGACCCGGAGGAGAGAGGATGATGAAGTTTCTGCGCATCGGATTGTGGAGTGCGGCCTGTGCGGTGATGGCGGTGCTGCTGCTGACGACCGCGGTCGGCTGCATGGCGGACCATTACATCTTTCAGCCGCCGCGTGGAAATCCTGCTTCGTCGCGGAAGATGGAGCTCCTGCCGGTGGAAGAGAAGATATCGATTGCGGTGTGCCATCTTCCGGCGCCGTCGGAGGAGGGGTTCACCATTCTCTACAGCCACGGCAATGCGGAGGATCTTTCCGGACTGCGCTACCGGCTGCCGCAGTTCCCGGCGCACGGTTACGGAATCATCGCCTACGATTACGAGGGGTACGGCGCCAGCGGCGGTACTCCCTCTGAAGAAAATGTCTACCGCGACGCGGAACGGGTCTGGCGCTATCTTGTCGAGGAGAAGAAGATTCCGGCGGAGCGGATCGTTCTCTACGGGCGGAGTCTCGGCAGCGGTCCGTCCTGTTATCTTGCGGAACGGTTTCCGGCGGCGGCGCTGGTGTTGGAATCGCCGTTCACCAGTGCGTTTGCCGTGGCGGGAGTGGAGTGGCTGCCGGGGGATCGTTTCCCGAATCTCGACCGGATCGGGCGGGTGAAGTGTCCGGTGCTGATTTTCCACGGCGACCGTGACCGGGTGGTTCCGCCGGAGCACGGGAAAGCGCTGTACGAGGCGGCGCCGGGGCGCAAGCGGCTCTGTCCGGTTCCCGGCGCGGGGCACAACAATCTCACCGCCGTCGCCGGAGAGGCGTACTGGCGGGAGCTGGCAGCGTTCCTGAACGGGGAATTCGCAGAGAAGTGAAAACGCCGTAGCAGCAGAGGGTTTCTCCTGTGTGCATCGGTACTTTCTTGATCGATTGAAAAAAATCTGTTTTTTTTTTGGCTCCACCATTGAAAAAATTTAAAAGGAAGCTTATATTGCCCATAAAAACAAACATGTATTTTAATTTGTATGGAAATGGCGCATGGCGGGGCGGAAAAATTTGTTTGAGCCGGTCGCGGAGAAGCTCATGCTGCAGATCAGGGAGGGGCGTCTTGCTCCCGGCGAGAAGATGCCCTCGGAGCATGAACTCTGTCGACACTATTCACTGAGCCGTTCTTCCATCCGGAAAGTTCTGGACTATCTGGAGCTGCGCGGGCTGATCCGTCGCGAGCCCGGGATCGGGAGCTTCGTCTGCGAAAAAGATGCCGGGCTGAACAAGCCGCTGACGATCGGCATGACCAGGCTGCTTTCTTTTTCCTATGCGTCCCCCATCATTCCCTGGGTGCAGCGAGTTGCCGCGGCGCAGAATTGCCATCTCCTGCATGCGGATCCACATGAGTTGAACGAGGAGGGGGAACTGCCGTTTGACGCTTTTCTTTTTGTGGATGTCGGCGGCGTTTCCCTGGCGCGGCTCGCCGAACTTTCCCGGCGTGGATTCCCGATTGCTGTGCTGAACCGGGACTGGCCGGAAGTCGCCACTTTCCGGGTGGATTTCTACGAGGAGGCAAAGCGGGCGGTCCGCCTGCTTCAGCGGCTGGGGCTGAAAAAAATCGGTGCGATTGACGGAGAGCGTTTCGGCCGTTACGGCAACCAATGTCGCATGACGGGCTACGAAGATGCGATTTCGGAGGGCGGCGGAAAACCGTTCAAACTGGTGCGGGATTTTGATTCTCTCGCCGCAGTGGATTCCATCGCTGAATTCATCCGGGAGACGCGGCCGGACGCTCTCTTTCTGCCGCTCATCGGCGTGCTGGACTGGGTGCTCTTCGCCTGCAAACAGGCCGGACGTGTTCCCGGGCGCGATATCACGCTCTTCTGCTTCGACCGGCTCGAGGGGGAGATCTATGCCGATGCCGGAATCATCTATGCCGATATACCGCTGGAAAAGATGGGCATGGATATGATGGAATATCTGATCGCCAAAGTTCGTGATCCCGGTCTGCCGTTGCCGCATGCGGTTTACGACGTCCGTTTCGTGATCTATAATCAACTGCTGAAATGAGGGAGAGGAACATGCGAAGAGAGAAAAAACGGAGAGATCACTTTACGTTGATTGAACTTCTGATCGTGATTGCGATCATCGCAATTCTGGCGGGGCTGCTTCTGCCCGCTCTGAACTCCGCACGGATGCGGGCCAATTCCGTCACCTGTCTGAACCAGCTCAGACAGATCGGCACCGGGATGATCAGCTACACCCGGGATTATCAGGATTACGTACCGTTCTGCCGGCAGAAGTGGAACAATACCGCACAGTATATGGACAGCTGGATCGTGATGCTCTGGCCCTATGTCGGGAATTCAAGTTACGGCAATTTCTTTTCCGACCGGAAGACGATTTTTCTCTGTCCGGCGGCACCGCCGGAACAGGTGTATCAACATAGTTACCAGGATACGCTCTATTCGATTACCTCCTACGGCTGGAATACCTACTGCGGCTGCTGGACGGATAATTCTCAATACAATGGTTTTCTCTCGGAGTCACGCATGGCGAAGAAGATCACCGCAAACAAACGTCCGAGCTGCGCTGTCGTCTGTGCCGATGGGAAAATGCAGAAGGATGACCAGAAAAATATGCTGACCGTCTACGATTACACGACCGCGCTGGACCGGCTTTCTCTGCGTCATCCGGGAGAGACCGATCAGGTGCTGTATGCCGACGGGCACGCCGGTGTCCTGCCGACGCTGCGATATGTTCCAAACAACAAAAAAGTGCGGGAAATATTTCTGTTTGAGAACATGGACGGAAGCCGGTACTGGCGTTAATCGAAAAAAAAGGTGGATGATGAAAGTTTTCTTTGCAGCGGTCGTCTCTCTGGTGCTGATGAGTGCGGAGAGTGGAAATCTGATCTACAACGGCGGATTCGAGCTGGGCACCGACGGATTCGCACTGCACCGGATCGTCACCCGGAAGGACCGGCGGCATCTGCCGCTGGAGCTGGAGAAAGCCGATCCTGCACACGGGAACTGTTCCATTCGGATTCCCAATCCGGACGGGGACTATTTTGAGTTCTACGTCTCCTCGTTTGTGCTGAAACCCGACACGGTCTACACCTTCGCCATGACCGCGAAAACCGATGTCGCGGGCGGCGTTCCGGTGGAGGCGCTGATCCACGACATCCGGTGGAACATCAACCGTAAAACCTTTCAGGTCGGCGACCGGTATTCCCGGTACAGTTTCCGCTTCAAAACCGGCGCGGCGGGCGGCCCGAATGTGATCCGGATCTGGTCGTTTCAGCGGACCGATCCGGAGGGCGGATGGAAAGGGAATCTCTGGCTGGATGATCTTTCCGTTACGGAGGATGGAGGAAGTCCCGGAGCCGTCTATGCCGGGATTGCCGGCCGTCGCTACTGCCGGAACATTGCGGAAAAGGAGAAAGCACCGTTCCAGCTGAAACTCCAGAACGACACGGCGCAGGAATACCGCGGCACCCTGAAGGTGAAAACCGTTTCGGAATATGACGGCAAAACCGTTCAGGAAGAGAGCGTGCCTGTCGCCTTGAAAGCAGGGGAAATCGCGGAGCTGCCGCTGCGCAGCCGGGTTGCTTCGAAGTACGGCAGTTACACGCTTGAAGTAAGCGGCGACGGAATCGTTTCCCGGAATCTGCCGTATGTGGTGATCGGCAGCCTCGAGCGGAAATCGCGCGACTATGACCGGGATATCTGTGTCGGAATCAACGGCGGGGTGAAACTGACCAGCGGTTACACCAACCATAAGCTGATTCTTCGGAACGGATATTTCTCCTCCAACACTTCCGTGGAGGAGCGGTTCGCGCTTCTGCGCGATGCCGGAATCCGGCTTGTTCGGCTGTGGGACAGCGGCCGTCTGCCGACCGACTGGGCGACGGCGGAACCGGAGAGGGGAAACTATGATTTCACTTTTCTGGATTCCGTTACCGGACTCCTGGAGAAATATGGGATGGTTCCGGTGCATGTGCTCGGCGGCGAACTGTTCCGACAGCCGTATCTGAAGACGGGATACGCGCGGGAGAATCCTTTGCCTGCCTGGGCGCTGCCGCTGGCGGAACGTCCGGCGGAACATCCTCCTTACGCGATGCAGAAGCTGAAGGGGTACATCGCCCTGCCTCCGATCAACTGCTGGAACGAGTACATGACCGCTCTGGCCCGGCATCTGAAGGGGAAACAAGCCTATTTCGAATTCACCAACGAACCCAATCTCTATGTCACGCCGGAGGTGTACAACCGTTATCTCAAGGCGACGTGGGAGGGATTGAAAGCCGGAGATTCCGAGGCGAAGGTAGTTGGCTTTAGTGTCACTTCCGACTTCAAGGCGGACAGCAACAGCTGGCTCGAACAGGCGATCAACGCGGGTGGGCTCGCCTGGTGTGACATTTTCAGTTTTCATCCCTACAGCATGCGGGAACTGGGATCGCTGCTGCCGGCGGATGCGGCGATCCGGACGATTTTCGATCTGCTGAAGAAAGCGGGCAGGGCGCTTCCTATCTGGAATACGGAACTTTACTATCTCTTTGATACTCCCGCATCGGGCGATCGGGCGCAGAAGGAGAAAAAGGTTGAGTATCTGCTGACCCGGTTTCTGCTGGATTGCGGAGAGAACGTCGCACAATCAATCTCCATTCAGGAGGATATGCTGTGGCGGGATTCGGGTTATCTCAATTACGTCGGCGAGTTGATTCCATCCACCTATTTTGTCGCCTGCAACACATTGGCCCGCCTGTTTGAAGGAGCGAAGGTGGTGGCGAAGCATCGTTTCCCGGCCGGTGTGATCTGTTACGTCTATCGCCGGGACGGAAAACTGATCGCCGCAGTCTGGAACTATGAGAAAAAAACGGGAGTGACGCTGGATCTTTCCCGATTTGACGTGATGGATCTCTTCGGAAATCAGGTTGCGCCGGGCCTGAAGAATGTCGGGCCTGCTCCCTGGCTGTTGACGCAGGGAAAGAGGAGCGAGACGGAATTTCTCGCCGCCTGCGCCGCATTGAAGCCCCGTTTCGTCTTTCCGGTTCAGGTATCGGACCGGGGCCGGGTGATACAGGGAAACGCAGTGATTGGACTTCACAATCATTCCGATGAGCTCCGCAATTGCTTCGTTGGCTTGAACGGCGGCGGCTACAGTGCGAAAGAACGCGTCGAACTCTCGCTGCAGCCGGGCGAGAGCAGGGCGGTTTCCATTCCGGTCCGCCGGATCGGCGAGGCGAAAAAAACGGCGCATGTGGTGATCTTTGACGGATCGACTTACCGGGTGCCGCTTCTTCTCTCCGAGAGTTCTGCGCTGGCGAATGGCTCGACCCTGCAGCTTCGGTCTGCGGATGGCCGGCTTGCCGCCGAAGTGCGGGCGGAGGTGAGAGAGAAACGTCTCCAAGTGAGTGTGGAGGCTTGCGATTCGACCGATGCCGGTCCGAACGGAACGCGGGAACCGTGGGAGAGCGATTCAGTGGAGCTCTTTCTCGATCCGATCCCGCTGGTGTTGGCGGAGCGTTCGGCGCAGCGTTACAATGCGGAGACGTCGCGCGTCTTTCTTTCGCCGCGTGACCCGAAGCCGTTTCGGATCTGGTCGCAGCAGCTGCGGGAGGAGGATTGCCGCTGGGAGATTGCCCCGACCGCTTCCGGATATTCCGTCCGCTTTGAATGCCCTGCGGAGGGACTTCCCTTCGGCTTCGGCATCAAAGTCAACGATGCGGAAAATTCCCGGAGCAAAGCGGTGCGCAGTGTCGCCTGGGGTGCGGAGGGAAAAGCCTATGCGGATCGATTCCAGTTCGGAATCATTCAGGAAACTCCGGCTGCAACCGCAAACCCAGCCGTCACCTCCCTGCTGACCGATGGTTCATTGGAAGCGGGAAAAATGGCGATGGATTGGAAGAAGAACTACTCTTCGGCGACCTATCCGGCGACGCTTGTGGAGAACCGGGATTTCTTCAACGGCATCCGCTGCATGAAGCTGACTGCCTCTCCGGAAACTCTTCTTTCGGTAATTTCCCGGGATCTTCCCGCCATGCCCGGGCAGAAATTAAAGCTTTCATTCTGGGCGAAAGGGGAGGGTATACGGGTTCTTGACTGCTGTATCGAGATCTGGAGTCCGGTGAAGCACCGGGGGGAACATCTCTATATCCGACGGAAGTTCAACCTCACGGATGAGTGGAAGCCTTACGAACTCACACTTGCTGTGTCGGACGACGCGAAGCGTTATCCGGATGTTCTGGATAAGACTGCCCGGATCAAGTTCTGGCTGCCGAAGGAGAAGGGGGCGGTCTACTTGGACGATATTTCCGTACAGGGGCTTCCCTGATGAGCGGATGCGGCGGTCCGGCATGAAGGTACCGGACCGCTTCCCCTACCCGCTCAATCGAGATTTTTTGTCACACAGGAAAGGTGTGCACCGGAGTTTCCCCGTCGCCCCGCCGGTAAGAGACGAAACCTTTGTGATGAGAATTTGCCGGACTCTTCCGGATAATGTTCATGCGTGAAAATTGCGCACCTCTTCTGCCGGCAAGTTGCGGTTGCCCGCATCACGCCTTTACCTGCTGCCATTTTACGAAGCACAGTGGCTGTTGAAGAGAGATTTGGCATTGAAAGAGCCGCGGGGGGACATTTTCTGCGGATTCAGCCGTCAAAAAATTTTCATCCCAACGATCCGCTGCTGCAGCACGGGAAGTACCGGATCGATTTCCCGGCGGAGGGGATGATCCGGATGAGCTCTGCGGAAAGTTCGCTGTTTCAGGTCGTCTGCGAATATCGTCTCCGGATTGTGCCCGGCTCCGATGTGCTGGAGCTTACGAACACCCTGATCAATACTGCACCTTACGACAGGCCGCTCGGAATCTGGAGCATCACCCGGGTGAGGAGTGCCGGATTGAAGCGGATTTTGCTTCCTTCCGTGCGGGAAGGCGTGGCGGTGAAAAAGAAGATTGCTCGGCATGGGAACGATGTGGAGTGGATCGATGGAGTGGACGGACTTGAACTTCGAACCTCCATTCGTCCGGGAACGCCGCGCAATTACTTTGAATTGCAGTTGTGGGGGTGGCCCCGGAGATCGTGGCGGAGACGGAAACGGGGGACCGTTTGCGGATCACTTGTGAAAGGGACGACTACCTCGCGCGAGAAGAGCCTCCGCTGCATCTTTTTTTCTGTGACCGCTTCTGTGAGCTGGAATCGCATGGCCCGACCCGGCTGCAGTATCCGGGGGAGCGTATTTCACTCTCGGAGCAGTGGACTCTGTAATTCCGGGGGGGCGGGATTCCCGTTTTTCCGTGGCGCCGCAATTCGGGAGCTGCGTCGCGAATCCCGAACCGCTTCCGCGGCCCCGGATCGGATTCGCCACAAAGAGGACTTACGGCTGTTGCAGGAAATTTTTCGACGATCTGTGGAACTTATTCCGCCGGAACCAGCGTGATCTTCCGCAACTGATCCGAACCCTCGACCAGCCGAGATCGGCGGTTGCGGAATCTCATCTGGACGGGCTCCTGGTCTACAACCGGGGGAATTTCTCCCGCCGGACGACGCCTCGCCAGTGCTTCCTCTGCAGTCTACAGACATTGGGCGAAGAGAAATCAAGTTGTATAAATTACACCGGTGTAATTTTTTTTGAATAAAATACATCGGTGCTATTGACATTCTTTCTTGTCCGAGGTATAATTTTATAAAGAGACAAGGATGTCGGGGAGGGGGCACCGGTGACGAATTGGAGTGGTACGAATTTCCGGCCGGATTTGCGACTTCCGTTTTGTCAAGAAGAAATTGAAAGGGGTACGGCAGATGAAGAGTTCATTTTTTCGAAGGACCATTCGGCAGGATACATTCACTCTGATCGAACTTTTAATCACAATTGCTATCATAGCCATTCTTGCTGCAATGCTTCTTCCGGCGCTGAACCGGGCGCGTGAGGCTGCCCGTAGAATCTCCTGTGTCAACAATATCCGGGGAATTTATTCCGGCGGCATCATCCTTTACGTCAATGATTTCAACGGATGGCTCCCCCCGACGGCGGACAATGCGCAGTATGTCGCATTTGTGAATTTGTATATCAGAGCTGCTTTTGAAAAAGAGATTGCGACGTTGGTGACCAGCGAACAGAAGATCGGACTGCTGAATTCCGGTCCGGCCCGGCGTGTGCCGCAGGGATTTTTCTACTGTCCGGCGGTGCCGCCCACCTGTTCCGCCTCGCCGAGCTGGGAGGGGGGGACGGAGGCGGCCTGGTTTCTCTCCAATTACGTTCCCGCCCAGAATCGGACCTCGCTTGCCAACAGCGCGGGGTCGGGAAAGAATCTGCCGGGCTGGTATATGCTCGGGCGCGGCGCGAGCGGTTCACCACAGTGGCGTGCCGTCCGCCGGTTTCATGATGTGGCTGCCAACTCCATTCTGCTGGCGGAAACCAATTATCGGCGGGTGGCGACCGTCAGCTACGGCAAGGTCAATCAGGCCGCCATGTTTCTGGAGACGAGCGACAACGTGAATCAATTCCCGAATCTGCTCGGCGGACTCGGTTACAATTTTCATTCGAGGCAGGCCAACGTGTTGACGGTTGACGGTGCGGTGACCAGTGTGACGCCCGGTGGAATCGATCCGGCGACGTTGAAACTGCGTTGAAGGAGAGAAGGGATTGCTGCGATGAAGAAAAAGGTCTTTTTCTGGGGAATTCTGGCCGGAATTCTATCCGGCCTTGCGCTTCCGGCCGCGGAGGAAATCGCCATGGATTTCGGCGCGTCCCGGTGGAAACTTGGGAAACATGTCCGCCTGAAGGATGGCATCATTACCGTGGAGGTGCCGGATACGCCGGAAAAGATGAAACAGCATTTCGCCGTCTGTCCGATCGATCTCAAACCGCTGTACGGGCAGACGGTCAGCTTCTCGATCGAGGCGAAAGGGAATGATATTTCCACACCTGCGAAATTCTGGAACGGCGGCAAGGTGATGCTCTCCTTCCGGGATCGGGAGGGAAAAATGATGTGGCCGGGATCGAGCCGGATCTCCGGCTCGTTCGACTGGCGGGAGTTCGGATTTTCCGCGACGATCCCGGAAGGAGCGACCGAAGGCAGACTCAATCTCGGACTTCAGCAGAGTTCGGGAAAGATCGAGTTCCGGCTTGATTCGCTCAAGGTTCATCAGATGTTCCCCCGGATCAACCGGGACCACCGGGCCGTCTACTCCGGAACGCTCGCTAACACCCCGCCGCTGCGCGGCGTGATGTCGCCCCACAAGTTCACGGAGGAGGATTTCAGGACGCTCAAGGCCTGGAACGTCAATCTGGTGCGCGCCCAGATCACCCGCCGCTGGGGGCAGTTCGACACCGATCAGGACCTTGAGGAGTACGATCGATGGTTCGACGGCAAACTCGCGCATCTGGAACAGGCACTCCAGTGGGCCGGAAAGTACGGCATCAAAATGATTTTCGATATGCATACTCCCCCGGGCGGGCGGAACCGGCAGCGTGAGATGACCATGTTCTTCAAAAAGAAATACGCCGATCACTACATCCGGTGCTGGGAACGCGTGGCGAAGCGCTTCAAGGGCAATCCCGCCGTTCTGGGGTATGACCTGCTCAATGAGCCGGTTCAGCAGCGGCGGGCGCCGTACGACTACTGGAACATTCAGCGCATGGCGGCGGAGGCGATCCGCGGAATCGATCCCGACGCGGTCATCATCGTGGAATCGAACCTGTGGGCGGCGCCGGCGACCTTTCAGTATCTTTCTCCGCTGAAGATGGATAATGTGATCTATCAGGTTCACATGTACCAGCCGGGGGCGTTCACCCATCAGGGGGTGAACAATGCGTTCGGCGAGCAGGGAAAACGTATGCTGGTCCGGTATCCCGGCACGATTGGCGGAACATACTGGGACCGGAATGCACTTCGCAGGGTGCTGCAGCCGGTCCGGGATTTCCAGCTGCGGCACAACGCCCGGATTCTGGTCGGGGAATTTTCCGCGATAGCCTGGGCGCCGGGCGCGGAGCAATACCTGGCGGACTGCATTGCCATCTTCGAGGAGTACGGCTGGGACTGGACCTACCATGCGTTCCGGGAGTGGCGCGGCTGGAGTGTCGAACATGCGGGGCCCGATTCCGGACACCTTGTCCCGTCTCCGGACAATCCGCGCCGGCGGGTTCTGCTGGAGGCTTTTCAAAAGAACCGGCCGTTTCCTGCGGAGGCTGTCTCCGGCGGGGAGCGCGGTGCGGGGGAGCGGAACTCCGCCGGTGAAGTGCGCCGGGGTAATTGATCCGGCGGGAAAAACACACCTGCGCTATTGACATTTTTCCTGTTTCGCACTAATATTATAGCAGGAGAAACGGAGAACTCATGGAACGACCGACTTTGCTGCCGGGGCGGGGGCCGAAATACCGCCTGATTGCCGATCAGCTGATCGGGCAGATCCGCACCGGGGTGCTGACGCCGGGCGAGCGGCTTCCGGGGGAACGTGTCTTTGCAAAACAGCTTGGGCTTTCGGTGGCGACGGTGGTGGCCGCCGTAAAGGAGCTGGAGGCGAGGGGCTATGCGGTCCGCCGCCGCGGTTCCGGGACCTACATCGCGAATCCCGAACCGCTTCAGCGGCCCCGGATCGGATTCGTCACGGAGAAGGCCTACACCTATTGCAGGGAAATTTTCGACAATCTGTGGACCTTCTTCAGCCGGAAGCAGTGTGATCTTCTGCCGCTGATCCGCACTGTCGATCAGCTGGAATCGGCGGTTGCGGAATATCATCTGGACGGGCTCCTGGTCTACAACCGGGGGAATTTTTCCCGCCGGACGATTCAGCAGATTCAGGCGAAAGGGGTTCCCCTGCTTCTGCTGAGCGCGGTGCAGAACGAGTTTTCCGACTGTTCTTTCGGGTACTCCAACGAGGAGCTGATCGAGGATGCGGTGCATTATCTTGTTTCCATGGGGCATACGCAGATCGGCCTGCTGCTGGGGCACGACATGATCGTGCCGAACAACTACCGGAAGGAGTTCTTTTTTCAGAAGATGTGGGAACACCGGCTTCCGGTCAATCCCGCCTGGGTGGTGACGTCGGATCTGGAAGCGCGTCTTCCCGCCTTTCTCGCCTCGCCGGAGCGTCCCGGGGCGGTCATCATCGGCAACGGGGTGTCGCAGCCGACCGTCAGCCGGGGAATCGACGCCTGCGGACTTCGTGTGCCGGAGGATCTTTCCGTTCTGGTTCTGGATGATTATCTGGAACTCTACTGCCGGGAACAGTTCAAGATCGTCAGGGAGTATACCCGGTTCCGGATCAATGTGGCGGATTTTTCCACGCAGGCCGCCGACTACCTGCTTCGGCGGATTCGCGGGGAGAATCCGGAAAAACCCTGCGTCCGGAACTACGAATTCGTCGACGCCGGAACCTGCCGGCCGCCGGCGGAAGACAGCCGCTGGAGCGGATGTCGTCAACTCTTCCGCAGGAATGCTGCCGGCCGGACTCCTCCTTTCGTTTGAACTGCAATTTGCAAAATATTTCTTTTTTTTTCGTTTCGAGACTTGACTTTCATCACCTTTTGCTTCATAATATGATAAAGCGCTTAATCTAGTATCGGAGGTGGTGTGGTAAGGCTGATAGACATCGCGGAACGGGCTGGAGTTTCCCTGGGAACGGTTTCCGCCGTGCTGAGCGGCCGGGGAAACAGCATCCGGTTTTCGAAGGAGAAAGCCGAGAAGATCCGGGCCATCGCCCGTGAGATGAACTACATTCCAAACTTTTCAGCAAGGATGTTGAGCGGACAGTCATCTCATACACTCGGCGTATTGATTGACAGCGGAGATGTCGCGGTCCGCTATGAACAGCTTGCCGCCATCGATCAGGCGGCGGAGCGTCACGGTTATCGGTTGCTGATCGCTGAAGCACACGCCAACACGGAAAAACTGCTGCTCAACTATCGAACGCTGCTTCAATATAAAGTAGATGGAGTTATCTGCCACGCCAACAGTGTACACGAATCACTCCGGTCGGAAAAAAATGTGGTGTTCTTCGGCGCGGAACCGTTCGACGGAATTCCGTCAGTCTACTATGACATTGAAGCCGGATACCGGGAAGCGCTGGCCCAGTTCAAGGCGGAGGGGCGGAAATTCCCGGCGTTGGCTCTCTTTACGGAAACCAGGCACGATTCCGTTCGGGCCCGGCACCGGGCATTCCGGCATCTGGAGAAGAAGTTTCCCGGCGGACTCCATATTCTGGAGAAGCAGGAGAGTGCCTCGGATGCCGGGATCCGAACCGCGATGGAAAGACTGGTTGAAGAGCAGATTCTGTCGCGGCATGTCGATGCCATGATCCTCCAGAACGATCTGCTGGCGCTCGCGTTGTTGTTTGAGCTGCAGCGTCGCGGCATCCGGGTGCCGGAGCAGATCGCTCTCGTCGGGCAGGACAACTCCGCGTTCTGCAGCTGCGCACGTCCGGCGCTCTCGACGATCGATTCCAATCTGGATGGACTGGGGAATGCGGTGATGGAACTGATGCTCGAACGGCTGGAGCATCCGGAGCGGCCGATTCGTTCGATCGGCGTCCCCACCTGGCTTGTGAAACGGGAAACGACTCTTGCATTCAAAAACAGGGAGAGTTGATATGTGGTTCAGGAAGAAGCTCCATTCTTTTACTCTGATCGAACTTCTGATCGTTGTGGCGATCATCGCAATTCTTGCGGCGATGCTGCTGCCGGCCTTGAATCAGGCGCGCGACAAGGCGTACCAGACCGGTTGTCTCAACATTCTCCGGGAAATCGGCAAGGCTGACATGCTTTACCAGCACGATTATGACGGCTGGGTGGCGGCAATCAACAACGAAGATGAGAATCTGGGCGGGAGAACGCTGAAATGGTCATTGCAGTTGTTCCCCTATCTTGTTCCCGGCGGGAAAAATGATAATTCGGGCTCCATCTATCCTGCTCGTATGATCTGCCCGAAGATGCTATGGCTGAAGGCGAACAGCAAGGGGAACTGCTCCATTACGGAAAGCTACGGCAAAAACGGTCACATGGGGTCGTATAAGTGTGCTGAATACCGCAGTGTGAAGATTCATTCGATCAAAAATCCTTCTCATAAGCTGGCCTATGCCGACGGTACCTCGTTTTCGCTGACCAACTACAAATGTCAGGCGCTGCTCTATTACTGGGCCAAGCCGAATGAAGCTGAACTTGGAGACAACATCACCTCTTACCGTCACAGCAGCAACTCGGTTGCCAACGTCTCCTGCTTCGATGGACACGCCGACGGCTTCCGCTGGGAGGCGCTGTATCAGAATCAGGGGAATGTCCGGGGATACTGGATCCTGAAGTAACGGAGCTCTTTACAGATGAAATATTCAGAATGGAGTTGCACAGACACGACGGATCATGAAATGATAAATATCACAGGGGGAGAAAAATGATGTACCGCGGAAGATTCCATGTTTTTACGCTTATCGAACTCCTGGTAGTAATAGCGATTATTGCAATACTGGCGGCACTGTTGTTGCCGGCGTTGACGCAGGCACGCAGCCGTGCCAAACAGATCCAGTGCCTGGCCAATTTGAAACAGTTCGGGAACGCAATGCAGCTTTATGCCGCGGAGAATAATGATTTTATACCTGGAAAAGGAGAGGCGACGGGATGGTTCGAAAATTACGATCTTGCAAAATTTCTCGGAGCCCCGAAGGAGAATTTTGACCGCAGCAGCTGGCCGCCGAAGATCATGTGTCCCGGGGCACCCCATGCAGCAACCGGGAATGTCCTACGCTCTTACGGCATGCATGTCCGCGCATTACTGAATACCGGCAACGGAAACTATAACTTTCCGGGCAGTATCGTAACCTTACCCTCCGGAATTTCCCCCGCCTTCAAGATGACGCGGGTGCGGAACGCTTCCACGAAGTTTCTGCTGATGGACGCCACTGATTGGATGATCGAGAAAGAGGATGGAACATTCAAGTATCTGCTGGAAGGAGAACAGGACGGTACCGGCTCCTCGGGACTGATCGCCTATCGCCATCAGGGGCAAAGCGTCAACGTGCTGTTTTGGGACGGCAGTACAGGCAATCGGGGACGGCTGACTATGGTTTATCGCAGTGGCGATATCCCCTCCATGTCGCCATGGTGTCCTTATGAACGGTAAAGCCGTGCTGTGGTTAACAAACAGACAATGAGAAGAATACTTTGGGAGAACACACTCAGGCGGCGGCGGCGAGCAGCACCCCCGCAATGGCGCCGAGCGCGTAGCCGAGCACCTGAATCGCCACAAGGTGTTCATCGGCAATCGCGAGGATCATCCGGTGGAATTCGGTGACATCCTGCGCCGCGACTGAGGCTTCAATCCGGTGCGGCAGGTTGAGCCGGGCGATGAGGACCGCTTTCCCTTCGCCGCGCAGATAGTTGCCGATTCCTTTCCGCAGGGCGGGCAGAATCTGGTTGCGGATCATCTCCCATAACTCCGGAGAACGGAGCGTCTGATCGGCCAGCTCCGGGAGTTTTTCCTGCAGGTAGTCGTGCAGGATCTCCTCCAGCTTGGTGGAACCCCGGGCAAGCAGTTCCCGGAGATGCTCCTGCGCCTCGGCACTGCGCAGATACTCCCGCACCCGGAGCGTGAAGCGCAGTACCTCATCGCGGATCAGCTCCTGCGTCGGCTCCTCGCCGAGCTTTTCGCTGATCTGGCGTTCGATGTGTTCCCAGTCGAGGTAGTCCACCAGCCCCGCCGCAAGGTCCGCCGGCACCAGAATGCGCGGCAGCAGCCGGAGTTTCTCACGCAGATAGTCCCGCACGCCGCTGCGCAGGTTGTCGCGCAGCAGCGCCGCCAGTTCAGGAGAGCGCTTGCGCAGTTCGTCGATGATCGCCGAAGCGAGCTTCTCCCGGTTTTCGGGAGCGTTGAGGTAACCGGCCGCCACTTCATCCCATAACCGCCGGAGATTTTCCGTCGTCAGATTGTCCCGCAATCCGGTACGCAGCGCCTCTTCGACGTGCGGCGCAATGAATTCGGAGATCCGTTCCGAATAGCGTTGAAGAAAGCGGGTGGCGACGTCGCGCAACCGCAGCAGCAGGGATTCATTTTCGAAGAGTTCCGTGGCGGCCTTGCCGATCTCAGTGGCGATTTCGTCCGGATCGATCAGGTTTCGGGGAATCTCTTCGCCCAGCACCCGCCCGATCCGATCTTTGTTGGCTGGAATCAGCCCCTGACGCCAGATGCCGAACGTCGCATAGCGCAGCCAGTGGCGGTCGGTGCGGCGGTAGGGCTTGAAGAGCATCTCGATGGCGATGAAGTTGGTGAGATAACCGACCGCCGCGCCGGTGAGAATCGGCATCGCCCAGTCAGTTACCCAGCCGGGGGCAATCCAGATGCCTGTACGGCGCAACAGCGGCAGCGCGACCAGTACCGGCAGCGTCGCCCAGCTCACCGGACGGATGATTTGCTCGGCGCTTCGCAGAATCCGGTCGCTCCGCCCCATCTTCCTCCTCCGGCGTTACCGGCTCGTCTTCGGCGCAAGGTCGATCAGGCCGCGGTTGACCGGCGCGGTGCGTTTCTCCTGCGGCGTCACCGCCGGCAGACTGCCGTCGTCATCTTCTTCCACGTCGTCGATCAATCTGCTCGCCCGGGTTTTTCCGTAGGAGGGATCCTTGAAATCGATGCCGACCCGGGCGGGTTCTCCGCCGACCAGCGTGACGGCCCCGCTCACCGGATCGCGCAGCAGCGACGGAATCGTCGAGGTGGTCTTGCGGTATTCGTTGGCAATGTTGGCACCGTCCAGACTGAAGGCGAGATAGTGGGCGACCTTCGGCGAGACCGGCATCAGAAGATGAATCCGGCTGAGCATGTCGATCTCAGCGTGAAACTTCTCCTGACCGATGGCGCGTCCGATCCGCATGACGCCGAACACCTTTTCCGCATCCTCGACGATCAGGTAGTAGTAGCGGTTGCTCCCTTCGACCAGCGAACGGATCGTGTAGGTGCGGGGAACCGCCTTGCCGGAATTTTTCCCTGAGAGATCGGGGATCCCCACGGTGCGGCTCCAGTTGTCAACCCCCCTGGCCACCTGGAACTTGAGATCGCGGCTCTTGTATTCAACCGGGAGCATGCTGTGGGCGAGATAGACGTTGATCCGGTAGGTCCCGACAGGATCGATGTCATAATATTTGTTCACCGGCAGGACCATCCGTTTGACTTCGCCGGGGCCGAGCACCAGCCCGGTGACGGAGATCTCCGCGCCGGGGCGTTTCGGCACCAGTCGGCCGTTCGCATCGCGGATTTCAAAGAGAATGAACCCCTGCAGGCGCGGGTCGTTGCCGAACACCAGCGCCCGTCCCGAGTCGTTGCGCAGCGAAATGCAGGCGTAGACTGGTTCATACTGCATGTAGACTGTGCGGTTGAGGTCGATATCCAGCCCCATCTGGGCGTGGACGACAATGGCGGCCAGCAGAAGGAGGAGGCCGGTGACGAGTTTGCAGGAGGTGAGTTTTATCATGGTTTCCGGAATCCTTTCCTGGTTTCGAGCCGGGTTGAAATTTCTTCTGCGATGCGCTCCGGATCGAGCGCGTGACAGGCGGAATCGGCCGGACAGACCCGCTTCAGGCAGCGGATGCACGGCAGATCCCGCTGGAATGTTCTGCTCTCCGGGCTGTACGGGCCGGTACGCTCGGGATCGGTCGGGCCGAAAAAACCGAAGACCGGACGGCGGAGCGCCGCCGCCGCGTGGATCGGCCCGGAGTCGTTGCTGATGACCACTTCCGCTTGGCGGAGCAGTTCCATCATCTCGCCGAGCGTGGTTCGACCACACAGGCGCAACAGCGGGAAATCCGCCGGAAGTGCCGCCGCAATCGCCTCTTCCGTCGGACACTCTCCGGCGGAACCGGTCGTGGCGAAATATAGATCCGGCCTTCGCCGGCGCAACGCTTCGCTCACCCGGGCGAAAAGCTCCGGCGGAAACTGTTTGCTGGCCCAGCGCGCCCCGGGAATCAGTATGGCAAGCGGTTTCGGCAGCGGTCCGCATTTCTTCTCCAGCGAAGCGGCGTTTGCGGGATGTTCCGGGAGCTCCGGCAGTTCGACCGCGCAGGGATCGCGGAAGAGCGCTCCGACCAGATTGACGTACCGTTCGACCGCATGCCCCGGCGGAACCGGCAGGGCGGTACGGTAGAACCAGCGGGCGAATTTTTCCCGCGGCGCGGCAAATCCGACGACCGGACCGCCCTTCGCCAGAAAGGCGAAGAGCGCGCTCCGGGTCAGCCCCTGAAAGTCGAGGATGAGATCGTACCGCTTGCGGCGCAGGTTGCGGACCAGACGGAAGAATTCCGGCAGCATGGTGCGGCACTTCCCCAGCTTCTTCCGCTCGAAGAGGATCGTTTCCGAAACCGGCCACGGACTGTAGTCGAGAATCCCGGTGAACGCCGGTGCAACCAGAAAATCCAACTCCGCTTCCGGGAGGCGCCGGTGCAGCTCCGCCAGCGCCGGAAACAGGTGGATGATATCCCCCAGACTGCTCGGCTTGATGACCAGAACGCGTTTGATTCTTCCGGCGTCGATCATGGGTTTGGACCGTTGGCGGTTACGTTCCGGCGGCAAGACGGAGCGCCAGCCGCTCCGGCAGCCCCGCGTCGATGATTTTATTCTGCGCCGCCCCGATGTCGTAGGGCAGGCGATAGCGGGTGATGATGTGTTTGTCCGTGTCGAACACGGCGAAGCTCGCACGGGGATCGCGGTTGCGCGGCTGGCCGATGCTGCCCACATTGAAGAGGTATTTGTACCCGACCTTCACCTCGACCGGGAGTTCGTCGGCGCAGTTGAAGTCGACGTTGGCGGTTTCATCATCGGCATTGGTGGTCCACTCCGGCAGATCGTCGATGCTCCGCTCGTTGAGGCTGGTGATCGGCTTCTTCACGAAGGCCACCGGCACATGGGAGTGCCCGCAGAAACAGATCTGGGTAAACTGGTAGGAGAAGTTGTCCGCCGCGTGGTGCGCGTCGAAGATGTAACCCCAGTTTTCCGGCGTGTCGAGCGTGGCGTGAACTACCGTCGAGTTGGTGCCGGGAATGGTCGAACGGTAAGGCATGCTCACCAGCCAGGCGCGTTCCTCTTCGGTGAGCTGCTGCCGCGTCCAGTTCACGGCGAACTTCGCATGCGGATTGAAGCCGGACATCTCCGTATTGCCATTTGCCGTGTATTCGTCGTGGTTGCCACGCACCATGGCCGCCCAGTTGAGATCGCGGACCAGGTAGAGGCATTCGCGCGGTTCGGCGTTGTAGCCGACGATGTCGCCGAGCGAGACGTAACGGTCAACCGCAAGTTCGCGGCATTTCTCCAGAACCACTTTCAGTGCATCCCCGTTGGCATGAATGTCACTGAGAATCGCATATTTCGCCATCTTTGCCCAAAATCCCGGTCTGTTTCCGGGGCGGCGGTCCTTCCCGTCACCCGAACCTGAATACATACGATCCCGTGCGGCGCCGGCCCTCCGGAACCGCTCCGGGCAGAAGAGATGCGCCGGCTGCTGTAAGCCGGATTCTGTGCTCTCCGCGAACGGAGGCGGCAATCATCTGTCTGTGCGACCAGAACCCGGGATTGATAGCGCCGCGAGCAACGGCATCATCCCCTATTTGGTCTTGCTGCGGGAGGGGTTTACCATGCGACGCCGCTTTCGCTGACGCGCCCGGCGGGCTCTTACCCCGCCTTTTCACCCTTGCCTCCGACGCGTCGGAGGCGGTATCTTTTCTGTGGCACTGGCCTTCCCGCGGAATATGGTCCGCGGTATCCTTCTTTTCAAAAGGACTCCCTGCTCTGTGCAGTCCGGACTTTCCTCAGCGGCCCCGGAGTGAACTCCCGGCCGCCGCGACTGCCCGCAGCCGACACATCCCTATAGACCTGTTAATATAGCAATCTCTTTGAAATATACAAGAGGCGGCGCCGTTTTTTTGCCGACCTTTTCCGCACACCTGACGAAAAAATGGTTACTTTTTCATTTGATTGCAGGAAGGGGGATTGACAAGCGGAACGGACGGGTATATATTCTGCACTGCCGTCAGAAATCAACCATTCTTACAACGGGTACTATGAAAGAAAAACAGAAAAATACAGTCGGTGAGGACCCTGGACCCCGATGGCGTGAAGCCGTGTCGGGCGGTATTTTTCTGTCCGGCCCGCGCTGCTGACCTCTTCATTCCGGAAGAGTTTCCGCCGCAGTGCGCCTGCGGCTTCACGCCTTCCAAAACGGTGATCCCGGCGTCATTCGTTCCGGCGCTTCTCTGCGTCCGGAAAGTGTGAGCAACTTCTTTTCAGGGATGGATTTGTCATGTTCAGATGTTACGATCTGGTCGATGGGCGCGTTCAGAGCTGTCCGGAGGGGCAGCTCGGAATCATTCAGGTGTACAGCGCCCCGACCGAGGAGGAGAAGCGCTACCTGGTCGAACAGTGCGGCATCGACGAGCATACGCTCGTTTCCGCGCTGGATGAGGATGAAATTTCCCGTGTCGAGTATGAGCGCAACCACATCGCGGTGATTCTCAAACGGCCGCGCAATTTTCAGGTGGACCGCACGATGGCCTTCAAGGTGTCATCGATCGGCGCGTTCCTGTTCAAGGACCGCATCATCGTGCTCCAGGCCGAGCCGATGCCGCTCTTCGAACACGGGAGGATGCCGCTGCGGGGCAATACAATTCAGGGAGTGCTGCTGCGGCTGCTGCATCACTCCACCCATCATTTTCTGCAGCATCTGCGGATCATCCGCAACATCTCCGACGAGATCGAGAACAAGATCGAATTCGCGGTGACCAACAAGTCGCTGGTGAACATGTTCTCGCTGCTGAAGAGCCTCACCTATTACGAGAGCGCGACCAGCGCCAACCAGCTGCTGCTGCTCAAGCTCAAGAACGACGCGAACAAGATCGGCTTCAACGAGGAGGAGCTGGATTTTCTCGACGACATCACCGTCGAGAACAAGCAGTGCGACAACCTCGCCGGAATCTACGCCGGAATTCTGACCGGCATGTCCGACGCGCGGGTTTCGGTGGTCAGCAACAACCTCGCGGTCATCATGAAATATCTCGCGGTGATCAACGTGGTGTTCATGCCCGCGACTGTGCTCACCGGCCTGGGCGGCATGTCCGAATTTTCCATGATGACCGAAGGGCTCTGGTGGCCGCACGCCTACAGCGCGCTGGTGCTGGTGATGGTGGTGGTGGGATACATCACCTATCTTCTGGTCAAGCAGGTCGGGACGAATGACATCGGGAGGAGGCGCTGAAATGTCGGACAAGAAGAAAAATTACCTGCTCTCCCGCCGCCGTCGCGAGCGGTTCGAACGGCTCACGCTGCGTTTTGATCTCATCTCCGCCGGACTGGCGGCGGTGATCATTCTTGCGACGCTGGTCTCCGCCGGACGGCCGTATGAGCTCGGGCTGCCTTATGCGCACGGTTTCGCCCTCTGGTTTCTGCTGCTGCTCTCCTACATTCCGCTGGAGGTGGTCGGGCTCTTCAACTGGGTCTTCGGCATTCAGGACAATGCTTTCATGCGGTTTCTGGTGCAGGAGCATCAGGCGCTCGGCATGGGGCTGTTCAATCTCGGCATGGTTGCCGCGATCTGGGTGCTGGTGCGTTTCTGGCTCGGGAAACGGTACGGCCTGGCGTTTCTGCGCACGACCGGCACCTTTCTGCTGATTCTGCTGGTGTGGGGATGCTTTCAGCTGCTCTGCTTCGCGGCGGTGACCATCTGGGGGCACGGCGGATTTTCACCGCTGCACCATCATCTGCGGCGGCCGGCGGAACCGGAAAAGGTGATTCTGGTCGACCAGAAACCGTGACCGAAGCGGTTTTCTGCCGCCCACGCCGGGATGGAGAATTCTGTAGAATTGATGGACTTTTTCGCAGTTTCCGCTCTTCGCGGTTGTAAACTCCGCCCCGCCGGATATCTTAATCCTCCGTATGAAACGCAACATGCGGAGGTTTTTCTATGATTGTCAAGACGATTCACTCGCTGGAAAAGGTGTTTTTCGACCGGTCTCCGGAACCGGCGGAGTGGAGTGCGGATGTCGCGGCCCGCGGGGAAGTGTATTCGTTCCAGGTGATGCTGGAGCCCGAAACGATGTCGGAACGCGGCGTCTGCCGGGTTGCGGTTCAATCCGAACTGCCGGTTGAAGTGCGGTTGGTGCAGAATGTGCCGGTGCGGCAGGCGGTGAATTTCAATCCCGACGACGATTTCCTGCGGAAGGAGCCCGGGCTTTATCCCGACCTGCTCGAGGAGCTTGACGAAGACCGTTTTCAGCTTTTCTACGGGCGGCAGACGCTGTGGGTGACGGTGCGGGTGCCGGAGAACGCCGCGCCGGAAGAGTACCCCGTCCGATTCGAATTCACCCGGGTGGAGTGGCCGAATCTGTGGAACCCCGATGTGGTGGCGACGGCGGAATTCCGGCTCAAGGTGGAGGCGTTCACACTGCCGCCGCAGCGGTTGCTCCGGCTGGAGTGGTTCCACGCCGACTGCCTGGCGGCTTACTATCAAGTCCCGTGCTGGAGCGGGGAACACTGGAGGATTGTGGAGGCCTTTCTGCGCAACGCCGTCCGGCACGGCATCAACTGCGTCTATACGCCGCTGTGGACGCCGCCGCTGGATACCGGGCTCGGCGGAGAGCGCCCCACCTGCCAGCTGCTCGATATCGAATATGATTCGGAATCCGGCTACCGTTTTGATTTCTCGAAGCTGGAGCGCTACCTTGATCTCGGCCTCGCCTGCGGGGCGGAGCGGTTCGCCATGAGCCATTTCTTCACGCAGTGGGGGGCGAGGTTCACTCCGAAAATTGTGGTCCGGGAAGGGGGGCGTGAAGTCAAGCGTTTCGGCTGGCACGTGAAAGCGACCGATCCGGCCTACCGGGAGTTTCTCACCGCGCTGATGCCGGAGCTGCTCGCGCTGCTGCGCCGGAAGGGGCTGGAAAAGCGCTGCTTCTTCTCCATCTCCGACGAACCGAATCTGGAACAGCTCGACGACTACCGTGCGGCGGTGGAGCTGGTCAAGCCGCTGCTGGAGGGATTTCCGACGCTGGAGGCGCTCTCATCGTTCGAGTTTTTTCAGAAGGGGCTGGTGGAGAATCCGGTGCCGTCGAACAACCATATCGAACCCTTCGTCGGTCACGTGCGGGAGCTCTGGACCTACTACTGCTGCGGTCAGGAGTCCCGGGTGCCGAACCGCTTCATCGCGATGCCCTCCCGGCGGAACCGGATCATGGGAGTTCTCTCCTACGTCTACGATCTGGCCGGCTTCCTGCAGTGGGGGTTCAACTTCTACTTTTCGCAGTATTCGCGGAAACTGATCGATCCTTTCGCCTCCACCGACAGCGACGGGGCGTTCCCGGCGGGGGATCCCTTCCTCGTCTATCCGGGGCAGGGGGGCAAACCGCTCGATTCGATCCGGCACGAGGTGTTCTATGACGGACTTCAGGACCTGCGGGCGCTCCGGCTGCTGGAGTCGAAGATCGGGCGCGAGGCGGTGCTGGCGCTGATCGGTGAACATCTCACCATGGAGGAGTATCCCCGGCGCGACGAGTGGCTGCGGGGGATGCGTGAGCGTGTCTACCGGGAACTTGCCGCGAGGCGGTAAATCGGCTTCCCGGTTGCGATCTATCTCCAAAAAAAGGATTGGGGTAATTACGGAAAAACCGGTGCGGGGACGACCTGCACCGGTTTTTTTCAAGATCGCTTCGGATGAAATTACCTGTTGCCGATTCCGAGGCCGCTGCGGACCAGGTAGTCGTAGCTGCGGCGGATCGCTTCGGTCATGTCGATCGAGCAGTAGTCGAGTTCGACCACGAGGTTGTCGATCCAGTCGGGGGTGGCGGCCAGCACGGCGGGGATGTCCATCTCGCCTTCCCCGAGCGGACGCAGCTCCACCTTGCGGTCATAAGTGCCGTTGACCATGCGCAGTTCGGCCTCCTTCTGGTGGATCAGACCGTCCTTGATGTGGATGAGCGACATGCGCGGCGCGAAGAGCTTCACCATCTCCGCCGGGTCGTTGGCGCCGAAGTTGCTCGACCAGAAGGCGTCGATCTGGAACTTCACCTTCGGGCAGAGGTCGGCGTAGATCTGATATTTGAGCTTGCCGTCGAGCTTTTCGAATTCCCAGTTATGGTTGTGCTGGAAGAGTTCCAGCCCTGCCGCCGCCAGCTTCTCCTGCATGATGTTGGTCTTTTCGGCGGTCGCCTTGATGGCGTCCAGATCCTTGAAATCCTCCGGGCCGTAGCCGCAGACCACCTGCTTGAGGCCGAGTTCGCCGGCCTGATCGATGGATTCGGAGATGTTGTCCACATTGCACCACGGGCGGTGCGAGGAGTACATCTCCAGCCCCAGATCGGCGATGATCTTGCGGAACTCTTTCGGAGAGAGCTGGAAGAAGCCGGCCGGCTCCACGGCGACGTAGCCGATGTCGGCGACGGTTTTGAGCACCTTCACGAAATCCTTTTCCGCCTCGTTGCGCAGAGAGTAGAGCTGAACGGCGATTTTGCGTTTCATTTTTGTTCTCCGGGTTGAATTAAGCTATACTATTCAGCGGGTGATTCCCGCTCACTGTCATTACTATAAATCGGGATGGCGAAAACGCAATTGACAGAACCTATCTTTTTTTTGACCGCAGATATGACGGCGGCCGCTCCGCTGCCGACGGTGATTTCTCCCCGGCTGGACGGCGGGGCGGAATTTTTTATGAAAAAACGGTGTAATTGCTTGTAATTTCGAAAAGTAAGTGATATGTTATATATTTTTTATCGGGCTGGAGCAGTATCCATGAGGGATCGGTTCCGGCGGTAGTGCAGACAAACGGAAAATCAACAGACAAAACAAGAACACAAACAACATGGCAGAAGAAACCAAATTTGCGGACAGCTTCCTGGATCTCTCCAACCTCCCGAGCTCGATGGACGAACTGCTCAAGAGTTCCGGAAGCACCAACGCCTTCAACAAGGGCAAGATCGTCGAAGGCACCATCGTCGCGAAGCGTCCGGACGGCGCGCTGGTCGACATCGGTTACAAGGCGGAAGGTTTCGTTCCCGCGTCCGAATTTCTCAAATTCGACGAGGCGAACGTCGGCGACAAGATCGACGTCTACCTCGAAGAGATTGAAAACCGCAACAATATGCCGGAGCTGAGCCTCGAAAAGGCCAATTCGATCAAAGCCTGGAACCGGATCACCACCGAGTACGGCGAAGGCCATGTTGTCAAGGGATTCATGCGTCACCGCGTCAAGGGCGGCATCATGGTCGATGTCGAAGGCTTCCCCGCCTTCCTGCCCGGTTCGCAGCTGGATGTCGGTCCGGTGCGCAACATGGAGGACTACATCGGCAAGGAGTTCGACGTCAAGATCATCAAGATCAATCAGGATCGCCGCAACATCGTCGTCTCCCGCCGCGAACTGCTCGAAGAGTCGCTGCGTGATCAGCGCGGCAAGCTGCTGGCCGAGATGAAGGTCGACGAGCTGCGCAAGGGCGTGGTCAAGAACATCACCGACTTCGGCGCCTTCATCGACCTCGGCGGTGTCGACGGTCTGCTTCACATCACCGACATCAGCTGGGGGCGGATCTCGCATCCGTCCGAAGTGCTTCAGGTCGGCCAGGAGATCGAAGTGGTCATCATCGGCATCGACAAGGAGAAGGAGCGTGTTTCGCTCGGTCTCAAGCAGAAGACCCGCAATCCGTGGGACGATGTGGTCGCCAAGTATCCGAAAGGCAGCCGTGTGACCGGCAAGGTGGTCAACATCATGCCGTACGGTGCCTTCGTCGAGATTGAAACCGGCGTCGAAGGTCTGATCCACGTCTCCGAGATGAGCTGGACCAAGCGCATCAGCAAGGCGAGCGATGTGCTCAGCGTCGGCGAAGAGGTGGAAGCGGTCGTGCTCGACATCGATCGCGACAGCCGCAAGATCTCTCTCGGCCTGCGCCAGAAGGAGCGCAATCCGTGGGAAGTGCTGGCCGAGAAGTACCCGGTCGGCCGTCGGATCACCGGCAAGGTCCGCAACATGACCAGCTACGGCGCGTTCGTCGAGATCGAGAACGACATCGACGGCATGATCCACGTCTCCGACATGAGCTGGACCCGCAAGATCAACAATCCGAACGAGGTGCTCAAGCCCGGCCAGGAGGTCGAAGCGGTCATTCTGGACATCAATCCCGAGCAGCAGCGCATCTCCCTCGGCCTCAAGCAGGCGGAATCCGATCCGTGGGCGAACATCAACGAGCTCTACAAGGTCGGCGACGTCGTCAAGGGCAAGGTCACCAAGATCGCCGCGTTCGGCGCTTTCGTTGAACTCTCCAACAAGATCGACGGACTCATTCACATTTCGCAGCTCAGCCGCGAGCATGTGGACAAGGTCAAGGATGTGCTCAGCGTCGGCGACGAGGTCGAAGCCCGCGTGATCAAGGTCGACACCGACGAGCGTCGGATCGGTCTCTCGATCAAGGCGGTCGGCGAGAACTTCTCGCCCGAGGAGCTCAAGGCGGCCGAAGAGGAATACACCGCGGCCCTCAAGCCGGGCGAAGACATGGTCGATATGGGCGAGGTCTTCAACAGCGAGGCGATGGCCGGACTCAAGCTCAACTGATTCCGGTTCTAGTTTGAAACGTGCGCGGCGGGTGGTGTCACCCGCCGCGTTTTTCGTATCCGGATTCCCTGCCCGGGCGAAGGAATCAGTTCTTGAAGCGCGGCAGATAGGCCGAAGGAGCACAGCCCATGTGGCGTTTGAATTGTGCGGAGAATTCATACGGCGAGCTGTAGCCGAGCCGTTCTGCGATGGAGGCGATGGAAAGGGTGGGATCGTTCAGCAGGGCGCATGCAGCGTCCAGTCGGCGCCGGATCCGGTAGCGGTGAGGCGAGATGCCCAGCTCCTCTTTGAAAATTTTGCGGAAGTTTTCGTAGCCGCAGCCGTGGCGGCGGCAGAATCCCCGGAGATCGTCATTTCTCCGGAAATTTCCCCCCAGATAGGCACATGCCTGTTCGAGAAGTTTTTTGCGTTCGTCGCCTGATTTCGGAGATTCTCCCGAGAGCAGCAGCTGAGCGAGTTCGAGGATTTCCGGCAGCTGATGGATGAGTTCGGCGTCCGCAGCGTTGAGGAAGCTGTCGCGCAGCGCCCGGATCCGTTCCAGTACGCCCGGGGTGATCGCAGTGGTCAGCACGGGGCGCTCCCGTTCGGCGACGGCGCAGTTTTCCAGCAGGGCGGCCATGGTTTCGCCCAGTTGAAGAAAGCACTCCACCCAGCCGCTGTCCGGCTCGATTCTGGTGGTGTGCGGCACACCGGCGAACCGCTGAAAACAGCTGCCCGGATGCAGGGGATATTCTGTTCCGGAGCTGTCGATGTACAGGCCCCGCCCGCGCAGAACCAGTACAATCACGTATTCCGGGTGGGCGCGATTGGTGTAGTCGCTGGAGCAGCCGGTTTTATCCATCACGCCGATGCCGTATCGTTCTGTTCTGAGCGTCCCGATGGAGCGATAGACGTTGAAGGGGGACGGTATTTTACCAGAAAACATATTCAACTTCCCCAATATGGATATTTCATTCTTGAAAAGGAGTGTTATGTTATACCCAAATCTCCGATGACAACGGAAAGGAATATATCATGAAATTGTTCGATTGCAAGCAGACCCGGCTCTGGGAAAACCCGATGTGCCCGGGGGTCAACCGGATGCGTTCCCGTTCCACGCTCTTCCCGTACGCGACGGAGGCCGAGGCGAAAGCCGGCTCGTGGGAGCCGTTCGACTGCCCGCAGATCATGAACCTCAACGGTGAGTGGAAGTTCCGCTATCTCACCCGCCCCGAACTGGTCGAGGAGGCGTTCACCTCCGAACGCTTCGACGATTCGGGCTGGGACGATATCGCCGTGCCGGGCAACTGGACCATGCAGGGGTATGATCACCCGCACTACACCAACGTCAAGATGCCGTGGCCGCAACAGCCGCCATTTGTGCCGGAGGAGAACCCGACCGGCGTCTACCGGCGCACCTTCACGATCGGCGGCGACTGGAGCGGCCGCCGTACCATTCTGCACTTCGGCGGCGTGGAGAGCTGCTTTTTCGTCTACGTGAACGGCGTGGAAGTCGGCATGGCCAAGGATTCGCGGACCGATTCGGAATTTGACATCACGAAGTTTGTCCGTTCCGGCGAGAATTCACTGGCGGTGATCGTGCTGCGCTGGTCTGACGGCAGTGTGCTCGAGGATCAGGACCACTGGTGGATGGCCGGCATCTACCGCGACGTCTATCTCTACCATACCGCGAAGGAGTACATTCGCGACGTCTTCGCCAAAACCACGCTGGAGAACGACTACGCCGACGGATTGATCGAACTCAAGGTCGACGCCGGATTTTCCGCGCCGATTCATCCGGAGGGGTATGCCGCGCTGGTCCGGCTCTACGATGCCGCGGGTGCGCAGGTTCTGGCGGAGCCGGTGAAGGTGGAGTTCTCGATCAATCAGGGGGTGGCGACCGGATGGGCCTGGATTCCGGTGAAGAATCCGGCCAAATGGAGTGCCGAGCTGCCGAATCTTTACCGGCTGACCGTCGAGCTGGTCGATCCTGCCGGGAAGACGGTCGAGGCGACCGGCTGCCGGATCGGCTTCCGTTCAGTGGAGCTCTCCGGCGGAAATCTTCTGGTTAACGGCAAGGCGGTGAAGTTCTTCGGCGTCAACCGGCACGATCTGGATCCGCAGCGGGGCAAGACCGTTTCGGTCGAGCTGATGCGCCGCGACGTCGAACTCATGAAGCAGTTCAATTTCAATGCGATCCGCACCTGCCACTACCCGAACGATCCCCGGCTGCTCGCGCTGTGCGACGAGTACGGCCTCTATGTGATCGACGAAGCGAACATCGAGTGCCATGCTTTCTACGACCATCTCACCGATGATGCGGAGTGGCTGCCGGCGATGATGGACCGCGTCACCCGGATGGTGCTCCGCGACAAGAATCACGCCTGCATCATCGAGTGGTCGCTCGGCAACGAGTCCGGCATCGGGGCGAATTTCGGAGCCTGCGCCGGCTGGATCCGTCGTTTTGACTCCTCCCGCCGGGTTCATTACGAGGGTGCGCTGCGTCAGCGTCGCCGCGGGGAACAGCTCTCCTGGGAGAAGGAGACGTTCAACACTGACATCACCGATATCGTCTGCCCGATGTATCCCCGTTTCAACATGATCGAAGAGTGGCTGAAACACGACGATCCGCGTCCGTTCATCATGTGCGAATACACCCATGCGATGGGGAACAGCAACGGGTCGATCCGCCACTACTTCGAACTCTTCCGCAAGGAGCGCCGGATGCAGGGCGGCTACATCTGGGACTGGGTCGACCAGGGGTTGGAAAAGACCGACGAAAAGGGGCGTAAGTTCTGGGGATACGGCGGCGACTTCGGGGATACTCCCAACGATTTCGACTTCTGCATCAACGGCATGATCTGGCCGGACCGGACGCCGCACCCGTCGATGTACGAATTCAAGTATCTGGCCAAGCCCTTCACCATCCGGCCGGTCGAACTCTCTTCCGGGAAGTTCGAGCTGGTCAACTACAACTTCTTCAAGAATCTGGACGATTATGAATTTCAGTGGCGGATCGAGGTGGATGGCCGGGTGACTGCCTCCGGCAGACAGCCGATGCCGGAGGTCGCTCCGGAAGGGACGGCGCTCTTCACCGTCGACTGGACTCTGCCGGAACTCTCGGCACATCAGGAGGCGTTCATCCTCTTCACAGCAACTTTGAAGAACGGCAGCTGCTACGCGCCGGCCGGATTCGAGGTCGGGCATGAGGAGTTCGCGCTGGAACTGCCGCCGGCGGTCGGCGCGGCGAAGCCGCTGCCCGCGTCTCCGGCAGTCCTGACCGGCCGGACCGCTTCGGCGGGGGATTCGGTCATCGAATTCAGCGAGGCGGGGATGCCGCTCTCCTGGAAGTTCCGCGGAGTGGAGCTGCTGGTTGCTGCGCCGGAGGAGAATCTGATGCGCGGTGCGACCGACAACGACGCGATCCGTTGCTATATCCATACGGATGAGCGCAAGGCCGGTTATCGCTGGCTGGAGGTTTACGGGCTGGATGCAATTGCCGGCAAGGAGTCCGGCGGTGAATTCCATGCGGATGAAACCGGGATTTCGATTCTTTCGTCGGTCGCATACCAGGCGAAGAACGGCGCGGTGCTGACGGTGCGCCGGAACCTCCGGTTCACGCGGAGCGGCGCGCTGGCGGTCAATCTGGAATTCGACGTCCCGGCGGAGCTGGACGACCTGCCGCGTCTCGGCTGGTTCCTGACGCTGCCGGCCGGATTTGAGAACTTCCGCTACTACGGCAACGGACCGCAGGAGAACTACTGCGACCGGAACGCCGGAAGCATTGTTTCGCGCTTCGAAAGCAGTGTTACCGAGCAGTATGTGCCGTACATTCTGCCGCAGGAGTGCGGCAACCACACGGCCGTGCGCTGGGCGGCGGTGGACGACGGCCGGAACGGAATGCTGGCGGTGGCGCCGACCCTGATGGAGTGTTCGGCGCACCACTTCACGCCGGCGGACTTCTTCGGCGCGTTGCACACCAACGAGCTGGAGCCGCGGGCGGAGACCTTCTTCAATCTCGACCTCGCACAGCGGGGGCTCGGAACCGCGACCTGTGGAGAGGATGCGCTGCCGTGTTACCGGATTCACTCCGGAGTGCACCGGTTCCACCTCTGGCTGATGCCCTTTGCCGCGACGGAGGATCCGGGCGATCTGGCCCGGCGGTTGCTCTGACGGGCGAGGCTCGAAAAAAACGGCGCGGGGAGAACGAGCTCCGCGCCGTTTTTTATGTCCGGGGTCGGGGGGAGGGGCGAATCGGATTACGCGTTGAGCGAGCGGATCATCTCATTGAGGGTGGCTTCCAGCGTGTGACGCGGCTCCCAGCCGGTGGCGGTGCGAAGTCTGGTGTTGTCTCCGATCGTGACCGGATTGTCGACAGGGCGGAGCCGGGCGGGATCGACCCGAAGCTCGACTTCGATCCTGAGAAGGTCGGCAATCTTGTCGATGACGGAATGGAGCCGGGTGCCGATGCCGCTGCATACGTTATAGACCTCGCCGGATTTCCCGGTTTCGAGCAACCGACAGTAGGCGTCGGCGACGTCGCGCACATCCAGAAAGTCGCGGATGACCTCGACGTTGCCGGTGTGGAGCACTTTGTCGCCTGATTTTCGGGAGAGCTCCACCAGCTGTCGGGCGAAGGACGGAACGACGAAGGTGTCGCGCTGCCCGGGGCCGATATGGTTGAAGGAGCGGGTCATGACGATATCCAGCCCGTAATTCTGAGCGTAGAGGCGGGAAAGCTGTTCCTGCGCGACCCGGGCGACGGCGTAGGGGTTGCCCGGGTGGAGTTCATACTCTTCGCGGAGCGGCATTTTTTCGGTGGGGTAGGGGCCGTACTCTTCGGAGGAGCCGACCGAAAGCAGGCGGCTCTTCAAGCCGAGCAGTCGGAGTGCTTCGACGAGGTTGAGGAAGATGCCGGTGTTGTTGAGAAAGCACTCCTCCGGTCTTTGCCAGCTGTCGGAGACGGAGCTCACTGCGGCGAGATGGATGATCCAGTCGGGGGCGAACTTTTCCAGCAGCGCGGCGAGTTCCGTTCTGCCGGTCAGGTCGAGCTGCCGGTAACGGATCCCCATGGATTCCGAAGCGCAGACCGGAGCGACATCGACGCCGAGGATTTCGGAATCGTTCTCCTGCTGCAGGATATGGCGGATTAGATGTTGAGCGACGAATCCGCAGGCGCCGGTGATCAGAATTTTTCTCATGTGGCAATATAGTTCCGCCGGGCGGCTTTGTCAAGGGGAAAACCGTCCGGCGGAACCGGGAAACCCGGCGAAGGGATGTCGCCGATTGTGTCCCGGCAACCCGGGGAGGGAGCGTATTCCCGGCAATTTCTCCAGTCAGTGGAGACGGGCGCCTTCCATGCTGTACCAGGTGTCCACTCCGCAGCGTTCTTCCAGTTCACTGCCGGAATGCATTGCGGCGTGACCGTCGGCAAATGCCGCGGCTGTCCGGCCGCTGTGAATCAACGAGACATAGCCGGTTGCATTGTCTCCTGTATTTTTCAACAGAAAGCGAGGAAAGGGACTTCTCTGTTCTTGATCTGGACGTATTGTATCGGAGAAAATCAGCGTGGAGGAAGGTTTGAGCATTCTGGTCAGGTTGATTACTCCGTGTTCCGGTGTGTTGCTGAAGATCCAATATTTTCCGAATTTTGTTGCATCTTGATTGCCCCAGAGAATGCCAAAGACGCTGGCCCAGTAGAAGTAGGAAGTGGTGTCTTCCGGCCCCACCCGATTGCGGGAAGAGGGGCACTGCACCGATTTCCTTGACAGATAGCGCCCGCCATTGACGATTGAAAAATTTCCCGCGCTGCTTTGACCGTTGCAGAGCAGTGACACCCAGAGATTGTAGCTGGTATCGGCACTCCACTGCATGTATGCGATATAATAAAGATTTTTATAATCGGACGCATACTGAGCCTGAGCCAGCATCGCCTGTTTTTTGTTGTTGAGGCATTGGCTTCCTCTGGCGCTTTCCCGCGCCTTGTTCAAGGCGGGCAGCAACATTGCGGCCAGAATGGCAATGATTGCTATAACTACAAGCAATTCTATAAGGGTAAATGATTTATGCTTCATGCTTATCCTCCTGCGGTTTTTGAGGTTCTCTGTTCTTTTTCGGAATGTGTTTCCTGTTTTCATAAGGCGATCTCCCTGGCAGAAAAAACAAAGCAGACCAGCGGTTCAGGGAGAGTTTCCTGTTTTCATAAGGCGATCTCCCTGTGATGACTTCAGCCAGAGTTGGCACGTTTCACGGAATCGACACGGAATCCGGCCCGACGAGGTAGAGGAGAGCCGGCTTGACGATGCAGGTGGAACCGGGAACCGGCTGCGTTTCTCCCAGATGATTGAGGGCTTCGGTTATTTTTCCTGCAATCCTGAGTGCAGTCCTGGCGGGGCGGTCGGCGGTCCATACCGCCCAGACCTTTACGCCGTCGGGACGTTTCCAGCCGGCGAGATAGATATCATTCTTCTGCCGGAATACCGGAACCGTCGAGCCGGAGGGGCACAGTCTGGTCAGTGTCTTGTAGGCGGTGAAAGCGGGTTTGGGCTGAAGGGTTTTCCGGACGATGCCGAAATGGTCCTCCCGCTCGTCCGGTTTCCATTCTGCGGCACGGAAGTTGTACCAGAGCACCCGTTCGACCCCGTTGCCGAATGCAGTCAGGTAAGTGCGGGGGAGCCGTTCCGCCTGAACCTCTTCCGATACGGTTTCGAATGCGGACATCGTGGTGCAGACGATGATGTTGCCCTTGAGATCGCTGTTGAGCCTGTAAAGCGCGGCAACCGCTCCCTTGTAATGGTCGGTTCCCGCTTCGATGATCGGAATGAACTGGTCTCCGGGACGAAGATTGCGATCATGCAGAAACCGGCCGGTCGCTTTGAAGCGGACCTGGAATTTACCGGTAAAATCCGGTCCCGGCCGCTGGTAGGTTTCCTGACGGGGAACTCCGTTTCTGGTCCACCAGGCATCCCAGCCGATGTGAAGGTCGGGAAGATATTTTGCATTCACCTGTTTCTTCTGGATGCCATCCGGCTGCAGGTCGTAGTAGAACGGCAGTCCGGATGGCAGCACCAGAGTACCGCCCCGCTTGACATATTGCACCAGCGCCGGAATGAAGCGGGCGGGAAAGTTTTCTCCAATTGCCGGGATCAGGACCGGGCATTGTCTCGGATTGAGATTTCTGAGCTGGCGGAATGTGAAGCGTTTGATCGCCTTGAAGTATGAGAAGTTGTAACGGATGGTGGCTTCCTGCAGAAGCGGGAAGTTGTCTTCCGGGGCGTGAATGACTCCCAGGGTTGACTGCGCCGGGTCGATGCCGGCCTTTTCGAACGCGGCGGGCAACACATTGAGGTAGAACTTGTCCGGCAGCGCGGTTGACCAGCCCACTTCGGTGATCCAGATCGGTTTTTGAAGCCGGTATTTTTTCATCAGCGCCTTTAGATCCCGGAGCTGCGGAATCATCCATTCCGGAGTTCCCTGCCAGTGGTAGGGGTGAATATTCATGATATCGAAATACTGTCCGGCACCGGCCGCGAAGGATTTCTCGATAAAGCCCAGCGGTACGCCGGAGGTGCCGCCATAGAGAATCTTCAGATTCGGATTGATCTTCCTGATCTCCTCGCAGGTGCGCCGGAGCAGCCGGGTGTAGTTCTCTCCATCTGCCTTGTCACGCCAGAACCCGTCGATATTCTGTTCATTCCAGACCTCCCAGTAACGCAGGTCATTACTGTAGCGGGAGACCACCCGGCGGACATATTCGCTCCAGGCGTCGAGATTTTTCCAGGCCGGAGTCGCCCAGGGGACATCGTAGTTGAGAATCGGCAGGATGTTCATCTTCTCCTGCCGCACCAGCCGCATCAGCTTGTCGAAATGATCGAAATTCCACTGGTTCCGTTTCTTTTCCACCCAGGACCAGGAGAAGTCGGTGCGGACCCAGTTGATGCCGGCTTCTCGCATTAGAGGAAACTCCTTCGGAGCGAGCGACAACTCCCCAAGACTTACGTGAGCGCAGACTCCGTACGGATCGTTCAGTTTCGCCTCCGGCGCCGCCGCCAGAGAGAGTCCGGCAAAGAGCGCCGGCAGCCATACCGTTTTAAAATACATTGCAGCCTCTCTTGTTTCGTGTTTTTGGAGAAAATATTCAGGAAACATTGCATCTGTTTTCTGAACGACACACAAATTTTCCGTTCGCAGGATACACGTTCAAGCACAGGGAATGGTTATTCCCTGTGAAAAAGTTATTATTGTCGCCGCGTGGAATCAGGAGTAGTTCCGGATGATTCCCGTTCTATCAGTTCGACGGGAAGTATTTTGGTTACCGGGCGGGTGACTTTTCCCGCAATCTCTTCACAGAGCAGTTTTGCCGCTTCGAATCCGATTTCCCGCCGCGGCTGGCGGATGGAACTTAACGGGCACTCCAGACAGCTGGCCAGCGGCAGATCGTCGAATCCGAAGAGCATGATGTCCCGGCCGACGCGAAGTTTCAACTCTTCGGCGGCCCGGTAGATGCTGCGGGCAGCATAGTCGTTCATCTCCATGATTCTGACTGGAAGTGCCGCATTTCCCAGAAAATTCAGTGCTGCCGCCTAGGGAGGTTCCTGTTTCTTTTCCACCGGCCAGAATTCCGGATCGTTGTCCGTGGAGGGATAAAAGAGAGTGCAGCGCTTGACATCCTGTTCAAATCCGCCGTCATTCATTGCTTGACAATAGCCTTGATAACGAAGCTTTTGAGTTTGATTTCCCGGCTCCGCTCCCAGATAGTAGACCGGGCGACGGAAGGTGACCAGCAGTTTCACCACCGCGCGGTAGACGCCACCGGCATTATCCACCTCGACGCAGGAGAGATCTACTCCTTCCACCGGCCGGTCGACGCAGACCATCGGAATTTTACGCTGTTGCAGATGGCGGAGCACATCGGCATAACCGTCGAAATTATAAGGCAGTATCACGATACCGGAGATGTCGTGTTCCTGAAGATGATGCAGATAGTCGAGCACCTTCGCGTGCCCCTCCGGACTCTGGAAAAGCTGAAATCCCACCTGGTTTTCGCTGGCGAACGCCTTGATCCCATCCGCAATGCCGATGGTCATCGCATCCGGGAATCCGGCCCAGACGGCGCCGATGGTCACCGTTTTCCCGGTCGTCGCCGGTTTGGCCGTCTGCTGTTTGAGGTCGGGATTGATCAGAGTGCCGCGGTTCGGCTCCTTGATGAGCACGCCTTCCTTGTTCAGAATGTCCAGAACCCGCCGGATCGTGGTGCGCGAAACCTGATAGTTCTCCGCCAGCGCATCCTCCCCCGGCAGGTATTTGCCGCGATCGTAATTGCCGCTCCAGATGTCCTGCACGATCACATCGGCGAGACGAACTGCTTTGCTGTTATATTTCATTTTTAAACAAATTGTTTTAATTTTCCGTGTATTTGTCTATTATTATACCAAAAAAAGGGGGTGATGTCAAGAGTATTGTTTGAATTTTTCTAAAAAAAATACAATAAGGCGAGAGAGCGATGGGAGAAAGCGCATATTTTCTGCCGCCGGGCGCTTGTTTTCGTCGGAAATATGCGTTATATTACAGATAAGTCTAGAGAGAAAAGACGGTTCCGGTTTTGACTTGATTTTGTGGAATTCGGTCGTTATCAGCGTCCGGGAACAGAATTCCGGGAGTTGATACCGGGATTCCGCGAGTCGGCCCGGAGCCGGTTGCGGCAGGGGGGAGGACCCCGCACGCGGCCGGAATCCGATCCAGAATCGTCCTTTTCCTCTTTCCGTTCAACCTTCAGAAAAGGATACTATCATGGCTGAAGAAAAGATCGTTTTCCAGTTCGACGGCGAGAGAACCATGGAAATCTCCACCGGCAAAGTTGCCAAACTCGCCAACGGCTCCTGCCTGGTCCGCCTCGGCGACACCATCGTGCTGACCGCCGCCTGCTCGGGCGCTCCCCGCGAAGGGACCGACTTCTTCCCGCTCCAGGTCGACTATCGCGAGAAGTACAGCGCCGCCGGCAAGTTCCCCGGCGGATACATCAAGCGGGAAGGCCGCCCCTCCACCAAGGAGATCCTGACCTGCCGCATGATCGACCGGCCGATCCGGCCGCTCTTCCCCGACTACTTCTTCGACGAGGTGCAGATCTCCAGCGTGCTGCTCTCTGCCGACGGCGTCAATGAGCCGGATGTGCTCGCGATGGTCGGCGCTTCGGCAAGTTTAATGCTCTCCGACCTGCCGTTCCAGGGGCCGATCGGCGCGGTCCGCGTCGGTCTCATCGACGGCAAGTACGTCATCAATCCGACCCGTGCCCAGATGGAAGAGAGTAAACTGGAGCTCATCTACGCCGGCCGTCCCGGCCAGGTCATCATGATCGAAGGTGAAGCCGAGTTCGTCAGCGAACAGCAGATGAAGGAGGCGATGTACGCCGCCGACGTGGCGATCCGCAAACAGTGCGAAGCGCAGATCGAGCTGGCGAAGAAGGCGGGCCGCCCGAAGAAGGAGTACAAGCTCTACCCGGTTCCGGAAGCGCTCAAAAAGGCGCTCGAAACCTTCTGCGCCGACCGCATCGAAGGGGTCTGCACCATCCCGGGCAAAGAGGACCGTATGAATGCGATGGATGCGCTGCGCGACGACGCCCGCAAGGCGCTGCGCTCCGACTTCCCCGATATGGACGACAATCAGTTCGCGCTGGAGACTGCCAAGGGGTTCGATGACCTCGTCCGCACCGTAACCCGCAATGTGATTCTCACCAAGCAGTTCCGGCCTGACGGCCGTTCGATCACCGAAATCCGTCCGCTTTCGGCGGAGGTCGGTGTCCTGCCGGTGGTTCACGGCAGCGCGCTCTTCTCGCGCGGTGAAACCCAGGCGTTGGTGCTCGCCACCCTCGGCAACGAAAAAGACGCGCAGGAGTACGACGATCTCACCAGCGAGACCGGCATCTCCAAGAAGCGCTTCTATCTGCACTACAACTTTCCGAACTTCAGCGTCGGCGAAGTGGGCCGGATCACCGGGCCGGGCCGCCGCGAAATCGGACACGGCAACCTCGCCGAGCGTTCGGTCAGCAAGGTGGTTCCCAAGGACTTCCCCTACGTCGTGCGCTGCGTCTCCGAGATCATGAGCTCGAATGGCTCGACCTCGATGGCGTCGGTCTGCGGCGCCACGCTTGCGCTGATGGACGCGGGCGTTCCGATCACCGCGCCGGTGGCCGGCATCAGCTGCGGTCTGGTGACCGGTGAGAACGGCGAACGGCTGCTGCTCACCGACATCATCGGCGCCGAGGACCACTTCGGCGACATGGACTTCAAGGTCTGCGGCACCCGCGACGGAATCACCGGATTCCAGCTCGACCTCAAGCTGCCCGGCATTCCGATCGACCTTCTGTGCGAAGGCATGGAGCGCAACCGGATTGCCCGGCTGAAGATCCTCGACGTGATCGAGGCATGCATCCCGGCGCCGCGTCCGGAGGTCAGCAGCCGCGCGCCGCGGCTGGAGGTGATCCAGATCAATCCGGAGAAGATCGGCGCGCTGATCGGCCCCGGCGGCAAGAACATCCGTGCGATCACCGAGGAGACCGGCACCAGCATCGACATTGAAGAGGACGGCAGCGTCAAGATCATGGCGCCCGACAAGGCGCACCTTGAAGCGGCCAAGGAGCGGGTGCTCGGCAGCACCGCCGAGGCGGAGATCGGCAAGATCTATCGCGGCAAGGTGGTGACCATCCGCGACTTCGGCGCCTTCGTCGAGATTCTGCCCGGCGTGGACGGGCTGCTCCACATTTCGGAGATGGCCGACTACCGGGTCAACAAGGTGACCGACATCTGCGAAGAGGGGCAGTATGTCACGGTCAAGGTGATCGACATCGATCAGTCCGGCAAGATCCGTCTGAGCCGGAAGGCGGCGCTCAAGGAGCTCGGCGAGTAAGATCGTCTGACGGAGAGTATTTCACGGGCGCGGTTTTTCCGCGCCCGTTTTGTAACGGGAGGATGGTGGTATGGCAATGCGCTGGCTGCTGGATCCGATACAGCGGATTTTTCCCGGCTTCACCCGGGAGAATCTGCTCGCCGTGGCGGCGAAACGTTCGCTCGACCGGGCGGAGACTCCGCCGGAGGTGCCGGAGGGAGCGCCGATTTATGTGGCGGGATATTTCCGCTCTCATGCCGGAATCGCCTCCGGGGCGCGCGCGCAGCTCGCCGCGTTCCGGCGAGAGGGGAGGGCGGCCTTCGGCATCGACCTCACCGCCGCGATGGGGCAGGCGGAGACGCTTCCGTTTGACGGCGAGGTATACGACTGCCGCTCCCTGCCGGAGGATGGTGCGCCGGGAACGGTGGTGGTTTACCAGAATCCGCGCTGGTTCCTGATCGCGCTCGCCCGGATGGGGAGGCGTTTCCTGCGGGGCAAACGTATCGTTGGCCACTGGACATGGGAGCTGGAGGAGATTCCCGACTGGTGGTGCGAATCGCTCGACTATCTGCACGAGGTATGGGTGCCGACCCGTTTCGTCCGTGACGCGGTCGGGCGCCATACGGCAAAACCGCTGAAAGTGGTTCCTTATCCGGAAACGGGCACGCTCACCGGGAAGCCGCGCCCGTTCGCCGCCGACGGCGTGCTCCGGGTGCTCTATATCTTCGACGCCGGTTCCGGATTCGAACGGAAGAATCCGCTGGCTGCGGTCGAGGCGTTCCGGCAGGCGTTCGGCGACCGACATGATGCGGAACTGCTGCTCAAGATCTCCCGTCCCGGCATGTATCCCGCCGGCTGGGAGGCGTTGCAGCATGCGGCGGCGGGTGCACCAAACATCCGGCTGCTCGATGCGTTTCTGAAGCAGGAGGAGCTCGACGACCTCTACCGGAAAAGCGACATCTACCTATCTCTCCACCGTTCGGAGGGGTATGGGCTGACCATCTTCGAAGCGATCCGGTTCGGACTGGAGACGGTGGCGACCGGTTGGTCCGGCAACATGGATTTCTTCCACGGGCCGAATTGTTACGCGGTGGATTACCGGCTGGTTCCGGTGGTGGACCCGCAGCGGATCTACCCCTATCCCGAATGGCGCTGGGCGGATCCGGACCCCGCCTGTGCGGCCGGATTCCTGCGAGAAATCGCCCGGAAACACGGCTTTGCGCTCTGAATGCCGGAAAACGGTTAAAAAAAATTGCATTGCCGTCGTTTGACGTGTATGTTATGAAATCATTTCAGTTTTAACGCAGAACAGGTGGAATATGGCACGCGAATACGATTTTACCGCGATCGAGAAGAAATGGCAGGAGTACTGGGAGAAGAACCACACGTTCCGGGCGGTCGATTTCGACGCCCGGCCGAAGTTCTACGCGCTGGATATGTTCCCCTATCCCTCCGGGGCGGGGCTGCACGTCGGCCATCCCGAGGGATACACCGCGACCGACATCCTCTGCCGCTACAAGCGGATGCGCAATTTCAACGTGCTTCATCCGATGGGGTGGGACGCGTTCGGACTGCCCGCGGAACAGTACGCCGTCGAGACCGGAACCCATCCGGCGGTGACCACGAAGAAGAACGTCGACAACTTCCGCCGCCAGATCAAGTCGCTCGGCTTCAGCTATGACTGGGATCGCGAGATCAACACCACCGATCCGAACTACTTCAAGTGGACCCAGTGGATCTTCATGCAGCTCCACAAAAAGGGGCTGGCCTACCTCGACGAAGTGGCGGTCAACTGGTGTCCGGCGTTGGGGACCGTGCTCGCCAACGAAGAGGTGATCGACGGGCGCAGCGAACGCGGCAACCATCCGGTGGAGCGGCGTCCGATGAAGCAGTGGATGCTCCGGATCACCGAATACGCCGAGCGGCTGCTCAACGACCTCGACGAGCTGGACTGGCCGGAGGGAATCAAGGAGATGCAGCGCAACTGGATCGGCAAATCCACCGGCGCGGAGGTGATCTTCGAAACCACCTCCAAAGACCGGATCACCGTCTACACCACCCGGCCGGACACGCTGTTCGGCGCGACCTACATGGTGCTCGCGCCGGAGCATCCGCTGGTTTCGAAGATCACCACGCCGGAGTGCCGGGCCGCGGTCGACGCCTACCGGGAGGCGGCGGCGAAGAAGACCGATCTCGCCCGGACCGAACTCTCCACCGAGAAGACCGGAGCCTTCACCGGCGCTTACGCGATCAATCCGGTCAACGGCGGGAAGATTCCGATCTGGATTGCCGACTACGTGCTGGTGAGCTACGGCACCGGTGCGATCATGGCGGTTCCGGCGCACGACACCCGCGACTTTGAATTTGCGCAGACCTTCGGACTGCCGGTCAAGTGCATCATCGAACCGGATCCCGCGGCCGCCGCGGCGGAGAACTGCGACGTCGCCGCCGTGCTCGCCGGCAGGGCGTGCTGGACCGGGGAGGGCAAACTCATCAACTCCGCCAACGACGAGGGACTTGACCTCAACGGTCTTTCAGTGAAGGAATCCAAGCCCGCTGCGACGAAGTGGCTCGCCGCGCGCGGCCTCGGCCGCGAGGCGGTCAAATACAAGCTGCGCGACTGGCTTTTCAGCCGCCAGCGCTACTGGGGCGAACCGTTCCCGATCATCCACTACGAGGATGGTTCGATCGAACTGGTCAACGATTCCGAACTGCCGGTGAATCTGCCGGAGATGGCGGACTTCAAACCCTCCGGAACCGGGGAGCCGCCGCTGGCGAAGGCGAAAGACTGGGTCAACTACGTGGATCCGGTCACCGGCCGCCGCGGCCGCCGCGAAACCAACACGATGCCGCAGTGGGCTGGCTCCTGCTGGTACTATCTGCGCTACATCGACCCGAAAAATCCGGATGCCGCGTGGGATCCGGCGAAGGAACGCTACTGGATGCCGGTCGATCTCTACGTCGGCGGCGCGGAACACGCGGTGCTCCATCTGCTCTACGCCCGGTTCTGGCACAAGGTGCTCTTTGATCTCGGGCTGGTTTCCACGAAGGAGCCGTTCCTCAAGCTGGTCAACCAGGGGATGATCCTCGGCACGAGCTACAAGGACCGCCGTGGCGTGCTGGTGCCGACCGATCAGGTGGAGTTCACGCCGGACGGCCCGGTCCGCAGTTCCGACCACGAACCCCTGACCGAGTTCCCGGCCAAGATGTCCAAGTCGCTGCGCAACGTGGTCAATCCGGACGATGTGATCCGCGACTACGGCGCCGACAGCATGCGGCTCTATGAGATGTTCATGGGACCGCTCGAAGCGACCAAGCCATGGAGCACCAAGGGGGTGGAGGGGGTGTACCGGTTCCTGAAGCGCGCCTGGCGGCTGGTGGCGGAGACCCCGGTGGCGGACACTCCCTGCACGTCTGCGCAGCTGCGGCTGCTCCACGCCACGATCAAGAAGGTGACGCAGGATATTGAGACGTTCAATTTCAACACTGCGATCAGCCAGCTGATGATCTGCCTGAATGAGTTTTCGAAACTGAAGGAGGTGCCGCGCGAAGCGGCGGAGACCTTCGTGCTGCTGCTTTCGCCTTTTGCTCCCCATCTGTGCGAGGAACTCTGGTCGATGCTCGGGCACGAGGGGACGCTCGCCTACGTGCCGTGGCCGACGTGGGACGAAGCGCACCTCAAGGTGGACGAGGTGGAGATTCTGGTGCAGGTGCTCGGCAAACCGAAGGCGCGGCTGATGATGCCGGTCGGATGCAGCGAGGAGACTGCGCGCGAGATCGCGCTGGGGTCTCCCGAAGTGCAGGCCGCGATCAACGGCCGCCAGATCCGCAAGGTGATCTGCGTGCCGGGCCGTCTGGTCAACATCGTCGTCGGTTGACGGCGGGGAGCGGCGGATTCTTCCTGTGCTTTCCTGAAGAGAGCGCTTGAAAATCCGCCGTTTACGTGTTAATTTATATGAATATATCAAATCATTTCAAACAGTCTGGAGAGTGTCAGTATGTCCGGTCACAGCAAATGGGCAAATATCAAGCACAAGAAAGAGGCCGCCGATAAGGTCAAAGGCAAGGCCTTCTCCCGTATCGCCAAAGAGATCATGGTCGCCGCCAAGATGGGCGGCGCCGATCCGGATGCGAATCCGCGGCTCCGTTCCGCGCTGACTTCGGCGAAGGCGGTCAACATGCCGAACGCCAACATCGAACGCGCCATCAAGAAGGGCGTGGGCGAACTGGGCGACGCGGTCTTCGAGGAGATCGTCTACGAGGGGTATGCGCCGGGCGGCGTCGCCGTCATGGTCGAGTGCCTGACCGACAACAAGAACCGTTCGATCAGCGATGTGCGCATGGTCTTCGACCGCAACAACGGCAACATGGCCGGTTCCGGCGCGGTGGCGCGGATGTTCCGGCGCCAGGCGCACTTCGTCATCACCGGCGACTGGGCCGACGAGGACAAACTGATGGATCTCGTGCTCGACGCCGGCGCCAACGACCTCACGGTTGAGGATGGCGTGGCGGAGGTCTGGGCCGATCCGGAAAATTTCGAAGCTCTGGTCAAGCTCTTTGAGGAGAAGGGGATCCCGACCGAAGAGGCGGAGCTGATCCGCCGTCCTGACATGGTGACGGAGATCACCGATCCGGCGATTGCGCGTCAGGTGCTGCGCCTGGTCGAGCGGATGGAGGAGCTTGACGACGTTCAGCTGGTCACCGCCAACTACGAGATCGCCGATTCGATCGCCGATCAACTCGAGGAAGAGTAACCAGTTTTCGGTGAAGGAAGGAAGCGGCGGTCCCGGCGGGCTGCCGCTTTTTTCGTCTGGAGCGAAAGGAGCCGCCGCCCATGCGCAAATCGGAGTTTCATCCCTCGGAGATCCCGCCGAAGCCGGGGGTGTACGTTTTCCGGGATCGTTTCGGCAAGGTGATCTACGTCGGCAAGGCGTCGAATCTGCGGCGCCGGATGAGCTCCTACTTTCAGCCGTCGCGGGTGGCTCGGGCAGATGCGAAACTGCGTTCGCTGATCCATTCGATCGACGACTGGAGCTACGAGACGGTGCGTTCCGAGGATGAGGCGCTGATTCTCGAATCGCGGCTGATCAAGGATTTTGCGCCGCACTACAACGTGCTCATGCGCGACGACAAGCGCTACCTGCTGCTCAAGGTGGATTGGCGGGAGAAGTTCCCGACGCTCAAGCTTGCGCGGCTGAAAAAGAACGACGGCGCGCAGTATTTCGGCCCCTTTCCGCGGGGCGGGGCTCTGCGGATGACGCTGGAGTTTCTGCTGGCGCACTTCGGATTGCGCGCCTGCCGTGATTCCGAACCGGACGAGGAGACCCGCCGCCGCTGTCTCACGCGGATCGTCAAGGAGTGCTGTGCTCCCTGCGTCGGCGCGGTCACTCCGGAGGAGTACCGGAAACGGGTGGAACAGGCGGTGGCGGTGCTGCAGGGGGATATCCGGGAACTTGCCGAAACGGTGCGCGGCAACATGCTTGCGGCGGCGCAGGCACAGCAGTTTGAGAAGGCAGCCCGTCTGCGGGATGTATTGACCAATCTGGAGAGCGTCTTCGGGCGGCGGAGCCGGGCGTTCTGGCGGCCGGAACTGCCGGATGCCGCGCCGGGCATGGCGGCGGTCAACGCGCTGGGGCGGGTGCTGGGACTGGAGAAGATGCCGGATCGGATCATCGGCTTCGATATTTCGAACATACTGGGCAAGCTGGCGGTGGCGAGTCTGGTGGCGTTCCGGGGAGGGCGTCCGGACCGGGAGAATTACCGCCGGTTCCGGATCCGGACGGTGCATCAGAGCGACGACTTCGCGATGATGCACGAGGTGCTGGTGCGCCACTTTTCGCGGCTGCTGGAGGAGAAGCGCCCACTGCCCGACCTGGTGATGGTCGACGGCGGCAAAGGGCAGCTTTCGGCGGCGATCGACGCGCTGGTGGAGATCGGCTGCCCGCCGCTGCCGGTGATCGGGCTGGCCAAACGGAACGAGGAGATCTACCTGCCCGGCCGGAGCGAGCCGATCGTGCTGGACCGGCACGATCCGGCACTGCGGATGCTGCAGGCGCTGCGGGACGAGGCGCACCGTTTTGCCATCACCTACCACCGGGAACTGCGCAACCGCCGGATCGAGCAGTCGCGGCTGGATGAGATTCCGGGCATCGGCGACATCCGCAAGAAGCAGCTGCTGCGCGCCTTCGGTTCGCTGGCGCGGCTGAAGAAGGCGTCGGTCGAGGAGATTGCGGAAAAGGTTCCGGGCATCGGGGAAAACGTCGCCCGGAAGATTCTCGACAACCTCGCAGCCCGCCCGGTGTTGCCGCCGCAGCCTCTGTCGGAATGATAAGAAATAAAAATATCTTCTGCTTGAAAGTTGTATTAATTAATTAATTTTCTGATTTTTCTCTTGACATCACTCTTCGCCTGTGGTATAATTAATGCAACGAAGGAGAGTGGGATGGCGCGCAGAATGGTATGGCCGGCGCTCTGCGGGGAGCTGGAAAAGCGGTTCGGAGAGCTGAAGCCGGGGGAACAGCTTCCGGCGGAACAGAGTCTGGCGGATGAGCTTCAGGTTTCCAAGTCGACGCTGCGCCGTGCGCTGGATGTGTTTGTGGAGCAGGGGATCCTCGCCAAACAACCGGGAAAGGGAAATGTTCTGCTGCGTCCGCCGCGCCGGATCTCCCGGGAGCTTGTGTTTCTGACCAGCGACCCGATTTTTTTCGCTCCGGCGTTGAAGAGCTTCTGTCTGCGGGCGGTGGAGCGGAACTACTACGGAACCGTCGTGGTGCTCGACGGCACGGCGGAGATGCAGCACCGGCTGGTTCATACCGTTGCGGACCGGGTTCCGGCAGGGATTCTGATCAATCATACGCCGGCACTGGAAGAGCCGGAATTTTTTCACCGGTTGGAGCGGGGGAAATCCACACTTTTGTATATGCAGCGTTATCCGGCCGGGATTGAGCGGGGAAACTTGATCCGGATCTCGGTGGCGGAGACGTTCGCGGAAATCGTCGGGCGGTTTTACCGGGAGGGGGCGCGCCGGTTTGCGTTGTATCACTGTTCCGGCATGGCTCCCGGCGCTGTCCGGGAGCGGGTGGATGGGTTCCGGGAAGGAGTCCGCCGCTGCCAGCTGAAGGTGCCGGAGGAGCGGATTTTTCTCGGTCCCGCCGGTGAGGCGGAGCAGGAAGCGTTCTTCTCTCTGTTCCGCTCCTGTCGCCGCCCGGACGCGGTGATCTGTGTCAGCGACCGCAGCGCTGCCCATTTTCTGGCGGAGCTGCGGCGGCGGGGAATCGATCGGACCGGAATCCGGATCTCCGGGTATGACAACTCCTATCTGGTGAACTACGCCGCGCCGGGCATCGTCACCGCCGCGCCACCGTTGGAGGAGCTGGGGGGCGCGGCGGTCGATCTGCTGATCCGGCAGAGCGAGAATCCGGGATTTTTACCGAAGACGATTCAGTTGAAATCGCAGATAATAGAGTTGAACTGACGATGATAAACGCAACCGAACGGAGGCGGCAGAAAGGATGGAAACGATGAAAGGATGGAAACGATGAAAGGACGGGTTTTATTCACGTTGATCGAACTCCTGATTGTAATTGCGATCATCGCGATTCTGGCGGCTCTCCTGCTGCCCGCGCTGGACAAGGCGAGGCAGAGCGCGCGGCGGATCGCCTGTACCAACAACCTGAAACAGGTGGGGATGGCGGCAGCGAATTATCTGGCAAGTTACGATGATGTTCCGATGCCACCCAATTTCAGCGCGTACGGCGGAGTCGGATTCTGGAGTCGTTTCTGCGTTCAGGCGAAGTGGTTGTCGATGAAGACGGTGGCGTGTCCGGTGAACCCCTGCAATCAGGGGCCCGTCTGGACGGTATTGCGGGATTACATGAACAGCAACACACCGCTGGATGATAATTCCGACGGAACTCCGAATGCCAGCTGGGCGGAACTTGGTTATGGTATCAATCGTGCAGTTTCTTTTGCAAGTGTTGCAGGATGGGGGGTGCTGAAAGGCACACGTATTAAAAATCCTTCCAGAAAAATTTATGCGGGAGACTGTGGCAGATATATCGATGCCGATACGAATCGGCGCAGGGGAACGCCAATTCCGGATCTGTGGGCGAAACTTACAACAAGTTCTAAGGGAGTTCTTTTTCCATTCCATGTGAGTTCCTGCAACATCCTTTTTATGGATGGGCATGTTTCGAGTCTGACGGGAAAGATTCCGGAGGAGTATTACGCATCGCCGGTTGCAAAGACTTTTCAATATACAAATCCGCGGGAAAGCAATCCCTGGAACCTGCATGAGTGAGGTTTTTTGATGAGAACGACAACGTGTTCGGGAGGAATCGGAATCCTTCTTCTGGCGGCTTCGCTTTCGGCGGAAAATCTGATCTGGAATTCCGGATTTGAACTGGGCTGCGGGAACTGGGAAGGCAACACGATCATGGAGGGCGTCACGCAGCCGCGGGAGCGCTGTACCAGCATGAAGGTGACATCGGGCAATGTGGCGCGGGGGAAATACGCACTCCATATTCCGCCGCAGCCGGGACGGATCGATACCCTGATCTCCAGCCACAGTTTCACCGTGAAGGAGAACAGCGATTACAATTTTTCATTCGATGCCATGACGGATCAACCGGGCATGTCTGTATCTGTCGCCGTGACCAGTGTGCAGCGGAAACTGGTCCGGGATGAGGCGGGAAACATTCTGCCGCCTGAGGCGCAGATGCAGGCCGCCCCGGAGCTGAAGAATGTCGCGCGGAAGTTTCTCCGCCTCTCCGGACACTGGACCCGCTATTCCATCTCGTTCCGCACCGATGCGGTGACGAAGAGCTGTACCGTCCGCTTCCATTTCCCGAAACAGAAGGAGGGCGGTTCCGCCTGGCTCGACAATATCCAGGTTGCACCGGGGAAGGAGACGCCGGTTTATTCCGCGAAGGCTCCGCTGGAGGCGGTGGTCGAGACCTCGGACTATCTGTATGAAAAGCCGGAGAAGATTCCCGGCGTGCTCCATCTGGTCTCCCATGACTCCGACCGGAAGGGGACGATTGAGCTCACACTCTACGATACGTTCTTCGGGAAAAAACGGAAAACGCTCTCCATTCCGTATCAGCTCAAGCAGGGGGAACCGCAGGATATTCCGTTCTGTTTTGCCGGGCCGATTCCATACGGCGGGTACTGCGTCTACACCTCGTTGCAGCCGCGCACGACCAAACCGGAATTCATCCGGAACTATGCGGAGGAACCGGAGACACTGGCGTTCCGGCGGCTGCGGCGCAGCGACGAATCCTTCCAGTCGGCGGCCTTTTTCGTCGCGGTGCCGACGCCGCGTAAACACACTGCGGAAGGATTCCGCGCCGGGACCACCAGTTCGCTCTCCCCCGACTGTACCTCTACCGAGAAGATCGTGCACCGCAAGAACTTCCGGCTGGGTGACTGCGATGAGTACAGCCGCTTAATCCGGCTGGCGGGCGGGAACACCCACCGGGCGTGGGACCACACCTTCGCCCCGTGGAGCCGGGTGGAGCCGGAACGGGGGAAGTTCGACTGGTCGATCCCCGACCGGCAGCTGCAGGTGGCGGAGGCCGCCGGCGTCGATCTCATCTGTGTCCTCGGCGGATCATTCGGGAAAGAGCGCGGCCATATTCCGTTCTGGGCGCGGCAGCGCGACCGGAAGGATCCGGAAGGAGTACTGGCTCTCCCCGGCTCTTATGCCGCAAAAGCCAAGCCGGGTTACCGTTTTTTTCAACCGCAGCTGGAGGACTGGCGGAACTATGTCGCCGCCGTGGCCGCCCGGTACAGGGGGAGGATTCGATTCTACGAGATTCTCAACGAGCCGAATCTCACGATGACGGCGCCGATGTATCTGCCGTATCTGGAGAGCGCGGCGGAGGAGATTCGCCGCGTCGATCCGGAGGCGGTCATTCTCGGCCTCTGCTCCACCTCGGACTTCGGCGGGAATCTGGAGGATTTCGTCGGGCAGTGCCTGAAACTCGGCGCGGCGCGGTCGCTGGACTGCATCACGATACACCCCTACTGCACGCTGGACAACAGCGTGCCGAGAACGCAGATGAAAATGCGCCGCGACGTGCTGGCCAATCTGCGGAAAGTCGGGGTGAAGGCCGGTCTCTGGAACGGCGAAAACTACTATGTATTGCCGAGTTCACGGCCGTGGACGGAACATTCCGGGCGGGTACGCCCGGAGGACATCGCCCGCCATATTCTGGTCGACCTCGGGGAGGGCTGCGTCGGTTCTACGCCGACCAGCATGTTGACACTCAGTTCCTGTCGGATTCAGGCGACGCAGGCTGATTTCGGAATGAATGTGCGGCTCTATCCCGACGAACGCTATGCCGCACATGCCGCGACCATGTACTTTGTGACCGGGGCGCGGCCGAAACTCACGACGGAGCTGATCGGTCGCGGACTCGCCTACACCTTCCTCAACCGGGGGCGGCTGTATACGGCGGTCTGGAATTCGATTCAGCCGGGGGAGTTCAAGCTCAAGGTTCCCCCCCGGGCGGTGGTCTACGACATGATGGGGAACGGTATCGGGCCGGAAGGGGGCGAGTTGACGCTGGACGCCCGTCCCTGGTACCTCGAATGGCCGGAGGCGGAGACGGTGGAGACGGTGCAGGCCTGGTTCGCTTCGAAGCCGGTCAGCGGCGTCAATCCGGTTCAGATCGGGCGGGTGCTGCTGGGGCGGGAGAAGGAAAAATCCTTTCTTTTCGTACCGGTTCTGAACCTGACGGCGAAGCCGCTGCCGGAATTGAGCCTGCGGGCGGAATCCGGGCGGTTCGCGGAGATGGTCCGGGGCAGTCTCCGCGACATTCCGGCGATGGGGCATGGCATTGCCGTTCTGCCGGTCCGCCTGAAGGGCGGGGGGAAAATGCCGTTTCCCGTGCGGTTTGTTGCGAACGGGAGTCCGGCATATACTGTCGAAACAGAGGTTCCTCCGGTGGAACTGATTTCCGTCGGAAGACGGAAACAGAGTTTTGCCGTCACCCGGAACACGTTTGGCAAGCCTGCTTCGGCGGCGGACCTCTCTGCGCAGCTCACGATCTTTCCGGTGCGCGACGGCGTGCTGACGCTGGAGCTGGCGGTTCAGGATGATCTCCGGGGGGAGGCAACGCGGGAGAGCTGGGATACCGACAGCGTGGAGCTCTATCTCGACCGGGATATATGGTTCGGGGATCCGAAGCTCTATGCCGGCGGCACCCGGAAACTGGTGTTCCTGCGGGGGAGCGGAAACCATTCATCCGGCGGTGTGGAGTGCCGGATGCGGGAGAATCGCGGCGGCTACGTCGCGGAGTTCCGGATTCCGGTGAACGGGGCGGAGCTGCTCGGGCTGGATCTCGCCGTCAACGACTCCGACGGGGAGCACCGCAGAAGTCAGCTGGTGTGGAGCGGCAATTCGGAGAGCTACCGGGACCGTTCCCGCTTCCGTCTGCTCCGTATCGCTGATTCTGCAGAAAACAGGTGAAGGCAAGCTGCTCGTCCTCATTCTCCGTGACTCGACTTTTCGTCAGACGGCGGAGACCAGTTCTACCCGGTTGAGGCTGAGTAAGCGAACGTTGCGCCAAAGCAACGGTTCCGGCGCGTAAATGGTACCTCGTACGTCGTTTAATACGATTCTGCCGAGCGGTAGTGCGCTGCGTCCGCAGAACCGCAACGGTTCTCCCCCTTCCAGCAGCAGATCTGAAAAGAGGAGATTATCGAGCAAGCCAATCTCGACTCCTTCCTCCACCGAGACGGCAAGCGGACAGCCCGAGACCGAGATCGTGATCGCGCTGAATGCCAGATGATGCACTTCATGCGGACTCTGCCGAAACGGAGTTGCCAGTTCCCGTTCCCAGTAGCGACGGGGATTGTCAAAAAAAATACCATTCTTTCCCTTCAGAACCAGATTGGAAAAACGACAGTTCCGGATAAGATCATCTCCGGGGCAGCCGACTCGGATCGCCTGACAGGCGCTTTCCAGTACGCAGTTGGTGACGACCAGATCCTCCAGAATTACCCGATTGGTGTTCGCGTGCCACGCATGGCCGGCGCGAACCACCAGCGCATCGTCTCCGGTGGAGATCCGGCAGTCGGATACCATGAGGTTCCGACCGCCGAAGAAATGAATTCCATCATTGTTGATCATTCGCGGATCCCCGAAGATTTCCACTCCACGGATGACGAGATCGCAGCACTGGATGAACCACATGGTCCAGCGCGGTGAATTATGAAAATGGAGGTTCTCAATCCGGATGTTGCGGCAGTTGGCAAAGTGGAGCATCCGGGGGCGTTCAACCTGTTTGCGTTGATAGAAGCCACACGGGAGGATTTTTTTTTCATAGAAATCCGGCCCGTTTCCTTCAATGACACCGTACCCGGTGAGCGCAATGTTTTCCGCGTTTGCAGCTGCGAGTAAAGCGCGATTATGAGCGTCGGTGTGACACTCTGCAAAGAGAGGGTCGGGCAGGGCATCGTATTCTGCCTCGGTGTGCCCGCCTTCCAAAACGGCTCCGCAGGCGAGAAAGAGCTCTACGTTGCTTTTCAGGTAAAGGGTGCCGGTCCGGTGAGTCCCGGGCAGCAGGGAAACTTTGCCGCCGCCCTGCTGGGAGGCGCGGTCGATTGCCGGCTGAATTGCTTCCCCCGGCCGGATGAATGATTCGTAACTCATTTTATTCCAGTTCGGACTTTGTGATTTCATAGACCATGGCCTCTCCTGTATCCGGATGAAATTTGAGGAGCCCGTCTTCATAATGTGAGGGATGAATTCCGAGTTCAGTGCCGTCATGATCAATCCGGCGGAGCTTCCAGTTCCTCGGCGGCAACGAGATTGAAACCGCCGGCTGCATGCGCCGGACAAGTAATGGCAGCTTGCCGTAGGAGAGCAATGTGGTGCGGTCCGCGGAACTGAATTTCTGCATGGTGGCTGCAATATCGACAAGGCAAAAGAACAGCATATGATTGCTTTCTGCGAGGGGATGTTTGTCGAGGGAGACGACCGCTGCCGTTACAAATTCCGGTATGTCAGTCAGACGAAGCCGCTTTGCCCGAAGTGTTTGTTCTCCGCCCGCAACGCATTCGAATCTGGGAGCTGCAACCTGGAAACTTTTTTTCGTGATGGTGATTTCTCCGGTGGAACTGGTGATGGAGCGCTGCCCGGCAATGTTCCGGAATCGTTTCGGAATCGCGGTCCCCGACAAGGATGAGAGAAGCGTGACATTGTGCAGCGCCGCTCCCGGCATGGCGCCGCCAATGCGGGTGAATAACCCGAGTTTTGTGAATTCCGAAGTGAAAAAGCTGCCGACTTGAAAGAGACGTTTATCAACAGGATAGGCGACACCTTCCGGCGCAGCTGCGACGTCGCCGCGGAGGAATTGGAAGTAGACCAGATACTCCCCGAGTTTTCGTTCCGGAGATTGACTGTAATCGAAGTTGGAAAGTTGGACTGGTTGTGAATAGGCCTGTGCTCCATGCGACCAGGCAAAACGATACAGCCCGTCCCAGTCCTGAAGGGCAGGATATGCTCCCATCAATGCTCCGGCCTCGGTGCGTGAAGTATTCGGGCTGCAGAACTGATATTCCGTGCAGATAAACGGCTTCCCGAAAATTCTGGTCGGCATCATCTGACGCGGGTTGTTGGCGAATTGCGAGAGGGAACTGGCCTGGGAAACCTTGATCGGCAGCCGCCAGCGTTTGCCGAGGAACGAGGGGTGCGCCGTGTATTGGTGGTTGTCGACACTACTGTCCGGTAAAAAATCCGAACAGACTTGTTAAAATCGGGACTTGTCCT
>ENA-UONW01000213-UONW01000213.1-human-gut-metagenome-genome-assembly--contig:-CS52-NODE-213-length-93637-cov-41.272232_pt1 | contig 93637 bp, 86 predicted proteins | sample MGYA00242463_ERZ724010 | MGnify/ENA metagenome assembly ERZ724010 | reverse complement strand
CTGACAACGAAAAAGGAACCTGTCAGGTGAATCCGATATAGTTCCTTAAAAGAGTCATAAGCCCTGTCGAATATATAATAAGCATTTGGTTCATAATGGATTGAGCACATTGCCGTAGAGTCATGTTTTGATGCTGCGGTTACAGTATAAAAGGCTGGAACTTGTGCTTCAATGTCATATAAGACATGAGCTTTGACGCCTCCTTTCTTTCTTCGGAACTTCGCCCATGGAAATGTGGATAAACACAACGGAATAGTTGTTGAATCAAAAGCATACTTATTTCCTGGAATTTCTAATATATTGGTTGCTCGCCTTTCGCAAGCTTCCTTCATTATATAGAACGCGAAGTCTTCAAAGATTCTATAGTCACGATTCTGATTAGCATACGCGAGAGTGGCTTTGGCTATTGGATTTCGTCCCAGACCAAGATGATATTGCTTGGCCCGATGCGCTTCAAAAGCAACAATTAGGTCGCGAAGACTTTCACGATTGCTCAGTTGTCCAAACATCATAGCAAGTAACTGATTCCAGCAGGTGAATTGCTTCACGTAGCGATTACCATCATACTTGCGAACAAAGTTATTGAACTGTGTTCTGTTCAGAAAAGCGGTAAGTTGAGCGAATACGTATTTATCTTGGTTCATAAGCGGTCTTCAATTTGATCGCTAAGCTACGAATTCAAATCCGTTTCATTCAGAAACACCACTTAAAAGACTGTATTTCAATAATTTCAAAGACCGATTAGCCAACTTTTATTGGACAGTAGTGATTTTAATTTTTTGTGGTAATAATACAAATTGGATATATCTATATCATATTCCATTAATACAAGTTACATCTAAATTTGACATGTATTTTCTTGTACAATATATATTAGTTGTAATATTATCAATTGCAACCGTATATTTACAAACAAGAATCATAAATCTGTTAAAGAGTAAATATCCAGAAAATACATTCTTTAATTACTTTAAGGGATGATTGACTGCATAATATAGATAAGATTAATATTCCTATTAGATATTATTCAATTTCTAATAATATAAGTATTGTTTACACAGTGGACATATGCAAAATCTTTGAGAACAATAAAGAAATTCACAAAAGTTATTCCATAAACATAATCTTATGAAACAGCATCTTGTAATAGTAAGAACAGGAGCATCTATCCTTGATTTCAAATCATATAACTGCCAAGAATTAGGGCTAGCAAAAGCTTTAACAAGAAAAGGATTAAAGGTAAGTATTATATTAGCAGGTAAAGAAGATAAAAAAATTAATTTAGAAATAGAAGGACGTATTATATCCATTTATTACGTAAAATACATTTCATTCAATCAAGCACTAGCATGGTTTTATAACATAAATAATTTATTGCAAAAATTACAACCGACCTGTTTACAAATTCATGAATTTGGAATGTTTATGTCTTATCGTATTTTACGGTGGGCAAAAAAAAATAAAATGAGAATAGTATTAATTCAAGGAAGTTACCAAACGACGCAAAAACCTATTTTTAAACAATTAGAGCTGTTATTCAACTATACTTTTGGAAAATATATTCTAAAAAATGTTGATGCTATAGGATGTAAATCATATAAGGCTTCTAATTATGTACAACAATATATAAATAAACCAACCCTGCTTACTTGTGTTGGCTTAGATACAGATAAATTTAAAACAAATAATTCTATTAATTGGAAAGACAAACTATCTTTAGAAAATAAAAAGGTTCTTCTCTATGTTGGAAACTTGGAAACACGAAGGAATCCATTATTTTTAGCCAATATAGCCCAAAAATTACCAGATGATTTCATCTTAATAATGGCAGGAAAAGGATACTTAGAAAAAGAACTTAACATTTTCATTACAAAAAATAAACTAGAACATAAAATAAAACTAACAGGGCAACTTAAACAAGAAGATTTACCCTCTTTATATCAATCTGCTGATTTATTTTTATTGGCATCTGATTACGAGATATATGGTATGGTTATATTGGAAGCTATGTATTTTAACCTTCCAGTTATATCAACTCAAACAGCAGGAGCTGAAATTTTAATAGAAAATAATTTAGATGGAATAATCCTAAATAATAAACAAGAAGAGATTTGGTTAAAAACTATACAAAATCTTTTTAATTCTCCTAACAAAATAAAAATTATGGGGAAAAAAGCTTCTGATAAAATTAAGAATAGACTTGTATGGGATAAATCCTGTGAACAATTTTTACAATTATATGATTTCTAAATTCTTAAATTTCAAAAGTTGTCATCATGAAAATATTACTATCCAATAAATTCTATTATCGTCGTGGCGGTGATTGTATTTATATGCTTAATTTAGAGCAGCTATTAAAATCACACGGTCATGATGTAGCTATATTTGCTATGGATTATCCGGAAAATATCGAAACACCTTGGAAACAGTATTTTCCACAAAACATGAGTAAACTAATGGCTTTTACACGCCCATTTGGCTCAAAAGAAGTGAAAGTTAAATTTAACAGGCTATTGGACGATTTTAGACCTGAAGTAGTACATCTAAATAATATCCATACACAATTATCTCCAGTTATTGTAGAAATAGCTCATCAGCGCAGAATTAAAACTGTATGGACTATACATGATTTAAAATTATTATGTCCACGATATGATTGCCTTCGTAACGGAAAAACACTCTGTGAAGCTTGTTTTAGTGATAAAAAAAATGTATTAAAATACAATTGCATGAAAAACTCAAAGCTGGCAAGTATCATTGCATATAAAGAAGCTATAACTTGGAACAAGGATAGATTAGAATCATGCACGGATACTTTCATTTGCCCCAGCCAATTTATGGCAGATAAAATGAAAGAAGGAGGTTTTAATCCTCAAAAGTTAACCATTCTTTCTAATTTTATAGATACTTTAAAATGCAAAAAAGATTCATACAATAAAGCTGAATATTATTGTTTTATAGGGAGATTGTCACACGAAAAAGGAATAAAAACTTTAATAGAAGCCGCAAATATGCTCCCCTATACACTAAAAATTATAGGCTGTGGTCCATTGGAAAACGAGATGAAGAAATTGGCAAAATCGAATATTGAATTTATAGGGTACCAATCATGGGAAAAGATTAAAGAAATTGCTGGAAAATCTAGATTCAATGTCTTATCTTCTGAGGTATTCGAAAATAATCCTCTTTCCATTATTGAAGCACAATGTCTTGGAACCCCTGTACTAGGCGCAAGAATTGGTGGCATTCCTGAATTAATAACAGAAGGAATAAATGGAATGTGCTTTGAAAGTAAAAATGTGAATGATCTAAAAGAAAAAATCCAAATTATGTTTCAATCACAATTTAATTATGAAAATATAGCACAAACAGCACAAGAAAAATACAATGCAGAGAATTATTATCAACAATTGATAAATATATATAAATAATATGGCAAATACAAATATTCCTCACCCAACGGACGCAAGTATTATTCTGACGTATCGCTGCCCGATGCGTTGTGTGATGTGTAACATTTGGAAGAATCCTACGGATAAGAAAGAGGAACTAAAAGCCTCTGACCTCCGTTCGCTTCCCAAATTAAAATTCATAAACCTGACCGGTGGTGAACCTTTCATCCGTGAAGACCTAGATGAAATTGTAGAAGAGTGTTATAAACATACTGACCGCATAGTAATATCTACGTCGGGCTGGTTTCAGGATCGAGTAATAGCTTTGGCTAAGAAATTTCCTAACATTGGTATTCGCATTTCTATTGAAGGACTTGCAGAAAAGAATGATGAGCTTAGAGGTCGTCAAGGTACTTTTGACAAAGCTATCCAGACGTTGAAGACTCTTCAGAGTATGGGTTTGAAGGACATTGGTTTTGGTTGTACAGTGAGTAACTATAACTCGGGAGATATGCTCAAACTTTATCAGCTCTCTCTGTCTATGGGATTAGAGTTTGCGACAGCGGCATTCCACAATTCTTATTATTTTCATAAGGGAGATAACGTTATCACCAATCATGATGAGGTGTGCGGAAACTTCAAGCAACTAATAGAATGGCAGCTAAAGGAAAAGACTCCAAAGAGCTGGTTCCGTGCTTGGTTTAATATGGGACTGATAAACTATATTGAAGGCAACCGCCGCATGTTGCCCTGTGAAGCAGGTACAGCTAACTTCTTTATTGATCCATGGGGAGAGGTAATGCCATGCAACGGACTGGAAACCCGCATGGACGATAAAAACGCTGAGAACAAGACGAAACTGGACGGTGACGACATGAGTGTAGCTGAATATAATGAGAAGTTAGCTGCCGACCCCAACAATGTGTCAAACGACAAACTGAAACCGGCGGGAAGTGATACACCGAAGAGCTGGAGCATGGGTAACATACATGATGCAGACTTTATGACAATCTGGAACAGTGAGCAGGCTGCCAGAGTCCGTGCAAAAGTACGCAAATGTCCCAAAAACTGCTGGATGGTAGGTACAGCCAGCCCTGTAATGCATAAATATATCAAGTATCCGTTAAAATGGGCTTTGAAAAACAAACTTCGCTCTATGCAAGGTAAACCGGCATGTCTTGACTTCAAATATTGTAATGTAGGACAAGATCCACAGCAGGGTGACTTGAATTTTGATCGATAGGTCATATAATCCTTTTGCTGGATAATAGAATAATAAAAACTAGGCATATCATATTTTTTAGTGCTTAGACCCTACTATAAAAAATATCTATACTAATACGATTGGTAAGCATCCCGAAATGATATCTTGCTCCAAGATATAAAAAGAGCTAACTTCGCTGCTCTCATCAAAACTTAATAAGTAGTATAGCTACAGGATTCATAAATACATAATCAATCGTTAATCTACTACAAGAATCCTTTTTAGTCTTAGCAAATTCTTTTCTAGGGCTTTACATCTATCTAATTAATCAACTTAGTTTATGAAAATCGTAGTTACCGGAACCCGTGGTATACCTAATATCATGGGGGGAGTTGAAACACACTGCGAAGAACTTTTTCCGCGCATAGCTGCCAAAGGTTATGATGTAACAATCATCCGACGCAAAAGCTATGTAAAAGATTCACTTACTGAATATAAAGGGGTTAAATTAATTGATATTGAAACTCCTAAGAAAAAGTCTTTTGAAGCAATCGTACACACATTCAAGGCTATCTTAAAAGCAAAATCGCTAAAAGCTGATGTTGTACACATCCACGCCATTGGTCCTGCGTTACTCACCCCAATGGCCAGACTATTAGGAATGAAAGTAGTCTTTACCCATCATGGCCCTGATTATGACCGCGACAAATGGGGAAAAGCTGCCAAGTTCATACTGAAATTAGGAGAACGAATGGGTACAAAATATGCCAATGAAGTTATTGTTATCTCGGAAGTTATCAATGACATCTTAGTACGTAAGTATAATAGAAGAGATTGCCATTTAGTTTACAACGGAGTTTCAGAACCAGAAATTTGTGACTACCCTGAATATTTTCAAGAATTAGGAATAGAAGAAGGAAAATATATCTTAGGAATGTGCCGTTTTGTTCCTGAAAAGAATTTACACCACCTTGTAGAAGCCTTTTCTAAAATTGACAATCATGGTTGTAAATTAGTATTAGCCGGAGATACAGATTTTGAAGATGAATATTCACGAAATCTAAAAGCTATGGCAAAACAACATGGAGTGGTACTCACAGGATTCATTAAAGGTAGAAAACTTCACTCACTACTTACTCACACCCGCTGTTTTGTACTTCCTTCCTCACACGAAGGACTTCCTATAGCTTTACTGGAAGCGATGAGCTACAAAGTACCGGTTATAGTAAGTGACATTCCTGCTAACTTGGAAGTAGGATTAAAATATGAAAATTATTTTTCAGTAGGAGACGTTAATGCGCTGGCAAACAAACTCCAGCAAAACATAGATTCTCCTTACACTCACGTGGATTATGACATGTCAATCTATAATTGGGATCATATAGCAGAACAAGTTAGTCAAATTTATATTAATACTATCAAGCATTAAATTGATTTTCAGATGAATAATTTAAAGGACTTAAATATCGCCGTAGCAGGTACAGGCTATGTAGGCCTATCCATTGCTACATTATTGTCGCAACATCATCATGTGAAAGCTGTGGATGTGATACCTGAAAAGGTAGAGAAAATAAACAATCGTATCAGTCCGATACAGGATGAATATATCGAGAAGTATCTGGCAGAAAAGGAACTAGACCTGACAGCTACTTTGGACGGTGCATCAGCTTACAAGAATGCGGACTTTGTAGTGATTGCAGCTCCTACGAATTATGATCCGGTGAAAAACTACTTTGATACTTCACATGTAGAAGAAGTTATCGACTTGGTGCTGGAAGTGAATCCGGATGCAGTAATGGTAATCAAGAGTACCATTCCTGTAGGTTACTGCCGCAGCCTGTACGTAAAATACGCAGAGAAATTCAAAAATACTCCTGCCCTGGCGGGAAAGAAATTCAACCTGTTGTTTTCTCCGGAGTTCCTGCGTGAAAGCAAAGCACTGTACGACAATCTCTATCCCAGCCGTATTATTGTAGGTTTCCCGAAATTCATCCACGGACGAGATGAAGAAAACGAAGCGATCAAAGCAATAGCAGGTGAACATTTGGAAGAGAAAGCGCACGAGTTTGCAGCATTGCTTCAGGAAGGTGCTATCAAAGAAAACATCGATACGCTGTTTATGGGATTAAAGGAAGCGGAAGCAGTGAAGCTGTTTGCCAATACTTATCTTGCCCTACGTGTATCCTATTTCAACGAATTGGATACGTATGCTGAAGTAAAGGGACTGGATACACAGGCTATCATTCAGGGTATCTGTCTGGACCCACGTATCGGTATGCATTACAATAACCCATCGTTCGGCTACGGAGGTTATTGTCTGCCCAAAGACACAAAACAGTTACTGGCCAACTATCAGGATGTACCGGAAAATCTGATTCAAGCAATAGTGGAAAGCAACCGTACACGAAAGGATTTCATTGCAGATCAGGTGCTAAAAAAGGCTGGTTATTACGATTATTATAATCATGGGGATTATAATCCAAAGGAAGAAAAAGAATGTGTTATCGGGGTGTACCGCCTCACAATGAAGTCGAACAGCGATAATTTCCGTCAGAGTTCTATTCAGGGGGTAATGAAACGTATCAAAGCAAAAGGTGCTACAGTAATTATCTATGAACCAACTTTGGAAGACGGAACAACTTTCTTCGGTTCGAAGGTTGTAAATAACTTAGAGGAATTCAAGAGACAAAGCAATGCTATCATCGCCAATCGTTATGATGCATGTCTGGACGATGTAAAAAATAAAGTTTATACGCGTGATATTTTCCGCAGAGATTAAAAAAACTAATAAACAACAATAACCAGCATGCAAAATCATATAGTTATCATGGCAGGCGGCATAGGAAGCCGTTTCTGGCCCATGAGTACATCCGAATATCCCAAACAGTTTATCGACGTAATGGGGGTAGGAAAATCGTTGATTCAGCTCACGGTGGAGCGTTTCAAGGATATCTGCCCGAAAGAGAATTTCTGGGTGGTGACTTCGGAAAGGTATGTCGACATAGTAAAGGAACAGCTTCCGCAGGTTCCGGAGCAGCATATTCTGGCGGAACCGGAGGCGAGGAATACGGCGCCGTGTATCGCGTATGCGTGCTGGAAGATCCGGAAGGAGTTTCCGCAGGCGAACATCGTGGTGACGCCTTCGGATACACTGGTCATCGACACGACGGAATATGCCCGTTGTATCCGGCTGGCTCTGGAGAAGACGGCGCAGTCGAACGCAATCGTGACCTTGGGCATGAGGCCTACCCGACCGGAAACGGGCTACGGATACATCGCAGCTCAGGGTGAAGCTGACGGGAAGGGTATCTGCAAGGTGGAAGCGTTCAAAGAGAAACCGGACGTGGAAACAGCAAAGAAGTATCTAGCAGCGGGAAATTATTTCTGGAATGCAGGGATATTTGTATGGAACGTGGAAACGATTACGAACGCTTTACGCAGCTACGCGCCGCAAATTGCGGGGGTGATGGACGAGCTGGAGCCTGCCTTGTTTACGGACAGGGAGGCGGAGGAACTGAAACGCCTCTTTCCTACCTGCGAGAAGATTTCCATCGACTATGCAGTGATGGAGAAAGCGAAGGATATTTTTGTGCTGCCGGCGGAGTTCGGATGGAGTGATTTAGGCAGCTGGGGCTCGCTACATACGCTGTTACCTCAAGATGAGAATGGCAATGCTTCCGTGGGAGCAGACGTAAAGCTATTCGACTGCCGGAACTGTATGGTGCATGTGGCGGACGAACGCAAGGTAGTGCTGGAAGGTCTAGACGGATACATCATAGCGGAAAAGAACGGCCAGCTGCTGGTGTGCCGCCTGAGCGAGGAGCAGCGCATCAAAGAGTTTTCGGCTGGAAAATAATCGTATATTATTTTTATCGAATGTTTATCTTTTGATTAAGTTGTCGTTGCAGAAGATCGAAAGAAAGCAGAGTAAATTTTTCAAAAGTAACATTTTTATTATCTTAAATATTTATGAGAATCTTACAAACAATGAATTATCCAGCTTGGATAAAAGTAGCAGAAGGTAAACAACCGTCTCATCACCTCTTTGGAATAGATGGGCATATTTTAAAATATGAAATAAAAGAAAATTATAAATGTAGAGGATATTTAAAGGATGGAGGATATGTTGATTTTTTATTCGTCACAGACAAAGGAAATTTTAAAAATATTCTATTCTGTATAAAATTATATTTTAAGCTCTTTAAATACGACGCTGTATTTGATAGCCTTTGTGTTGTAACCAGATTTCTAGGTATTTTCTTTAGATTTTATCGCCCATGCAAATTAATATCTATAATTCATCATCCACCATTTAATAAATTACTAAAATTTACAAGACCTGACGCTTGTATTTTCTTTTCTGAAAAATACAAAAATATGGCAGATGAAATAAGTCCTAAAAACGTAAGTAAACATTTCGCTATAAGATGGCAACCAGATAAAAATTGGTATACAACAAAAATAACTGAAATAGAAGATAAAGAACAAAAATACATGTTTATAGATAATGGTAGAACATTTAGAGATCACGAAATGATGTGTGAAGCTATATATAAAATTGGAGCAAAAACCGTTCTTATAAATCAAGAAAGCGCAAAACCTAAAAACTATATAGAAGGCAAAAATCTTGATTTCATTATATTAAAAAAACCTGATGATGAATTTTTGCTCAAATATCTTATTAAAAGCAAATGTATATTAATTCCTGCAAAAAAAGACCCAAATAAAAAACTATTGGGCCCTACTGGTATAACATCTTTTATGGATGCAATAGCATTAGGTATGCCAGTTATATGCTCTAATAATTTATGTTTTTCAGAAGATGTTGATAAATTTACATTGGGAATAACTTATCCCGCAGGTGATGAAAAAGCTTTCTACCAAGCATTAGATAAAATGTACAGAGATACTCAGTTCTATAAGACTTGTTGTTATAATATGAAGAATTATGCAAAAGATAAAGATATTTCTATTTATACAAAGGAAATTTGGAATATAATATATAATTGTGTAAAAAAATAAATGTAATAATAGAAACGCCTCTTCCCTACTTGCGAAAAGATTTCCATCGACTATGCGGTAATGGAAAAGGCAGAGGACATCTTTGTGCTGCCGGCAGAGTTCGGATGGAGTGACTTAGGCAGCTGGGGCTCACTGCACACGCTGTTGCCACAAGATGAGAATGGCAATGCTTCCGTAGGAGCAGATGTGAAACTGTTCGGCTGCCGGAACTGTGTGGTGCATGTGGCAGACGAACGCAAGGTGGTGCTGGAAGGTCTAGATGGTTACATCGTGGCAGAAAAGAACAGTCAACTGCTAATATGCCGCCTAAGTGAAGAACAGCGCATCAAGGATTTTGCGGCTGGAAAGTAAACGGAAATCGCCAAATTCCTGCTACTGAAAGATTTTGATTCTCCATTTGTTTTTTTAATCCTTTTATCCTATTCATTAGGAAATAAAGAAAAAAATTTGTTCTTTTGCATTAGAACCAAATCCAAATATATGAATGTTACAGTTTTTAATCCGGCTCAATTGCAAGTGCTTGAAATGATGTCGTTTGTGGATAGTCCTGAAGCATTAGCAGAACTTAAAAAGGCTATTTCTGACTATTTCGCCAAGCAAGCGCAAAAAGAAATTGACCGCTTGTGGGAGAATGGAGAATTAAATGAGGAAAAAGTCGATAAATTCTACCAACTACATGAACGTACTCCCTATAAATGAATATGAGAAACATTGTATTGGATACAAACTCACTGATTATTGCAATTTCAGCAAAGAATGACTGCCATAAAGTGTGGCAATCATTCTTGAATGGAGATTATACGCTATGTATAAGCAACGAAATCGTAGAAGAGTATCTGGAAGTCATGACTCGCAACATAAATAAGTATGTAGCCGAAACGATTATCTACACGATTCTTACTCGTGAAAATGTAAAGAAATTAACTCCTCACTACCGTTTTCATCTAATTACAGCAGACCAAGATGACAATAAGTTCGTAGACTGTGCCATAACAGCCAATGCGGAATATATCGTGACGGAAGATCACCATTTCAATGAACTTAAAAATATATCTTTCCCATCAGTTGCCATAATTAATTTGAAGGACTTCGCAAAAACATTGTAAGTCTAATGGGTGATTGTCGACGAATATATCAGCTTGCATTTTATTGATTATCGGCAGCAGTCGCGTAGTACTGAGTGAGGAGCAGCGCATCAAGGATTTTGCGGCTGGAAAGTAAACGGAAATCGCCACGGTACATGTCATGCGGAGTATCGTGGCGATTTTTTTTATATCGGCTTGTAGTTCACCGAATACTTACGTACTATTGCGTCACCGTACTGGTGGCCATCAGCCGTCCGGCAGAATTCATCGAAATCACGTTCCAGCAACAGATGCAGAAAAGCTGATAAAAACAGACAATTAAATGATAAACTAAAATAGTATGGCAGAGAATGGATCAGCACAAGGTGCAAGCACACAAGCATGGCCTTTGCCGAGTTTTTATTTCAAAGTATCTATCTCGAACGTAGGCGATATTTCCTGCAGCGAAGTGTCGGGTCTGGAAACGGAATACGAGGAAATCACTTATCGCGCAGGCGACAGTCCGGTGTTCACTAAACTGAAAATGCCGGGACTGAGAAAAGCGGGTGATCTGACCATCAAGAAAGGTATCTGCAAAGATGATAAAAAACTATGGGACTGGATCAATAAGGTGAAGCTGAACACCATCCAGCGCGAAGTGGTAACAGTCAGCCTGCTGGACGAATCGGGCAGCCCAGTAAAGACCTGGGAGGCGGTGAACGCATGGCCCAAAAAGCTTACCGTAGAAGGTTTCAAGACCGATGGTAACACGACCTCCATCGAGACTTTGGTCATTGCGCACGAAGGTGTGAATGTGAAATAATTAATCCGTACAGGACATGACCAACAAGCAGATGTGATAAGAGCGAAAGCTAACAGTTATTATATCCGTCCACAAGCATTGGACATCTTTTTTGCAAAAAACAAAGACTTCGACCGCCAATATACCGAATTCGGTGGCTGGAAAGGCCGGTCGCACGGAGGCTTCTTGCCTACCGGTGAAACCGCCTCATTTATCATCGCTGGAGAAGATATAGAAAAGAGGAAAGCAGTTATCCGTATGTTCCAGCGAGACCATTGGTTTTACACCCAGAATATCCTGCGTCTGGAAGGAGCCTGTGAAGGCGAACCGTTCCTAAGCGGCCAGCTCCGTCTTTCCGAAGAGTTCCTGAGCCATATCTTGTTAAACTAGATAAAGTAAACGCCATGGTACACTTCATGAGAAGTATCGTGGCGTTTTTTTTACATCGGCTTGTAGTTTCGGTTCATATTCGTTATATTTGTAACAAATATAAACCATAAAAACTTCTCTACGCAGCGATAAACCGGAAACCTCGCATGTAGATAAAATCTAATCACCTTTAGAGACAAAAGCAAAATGTCTGATTGTTTACAAATAAAGAACTTCGGTCCCATAAAGGATGCCAAAATTGAGTTAAAGCCTTTTTTAGTCATCATTGGAGGACAAGGTACCGGAAAAAGTACCATTGCCAAGGTTCTGACTATATGTCAGGAATTGTTCTGGTATATACAGATATTGGAGGAGAGCAAAGACGTGTTGCAACCGTTTCATATATTCGGTATCGCTGATTATTTTCAGCAGAACAGCTATATTGAATTTAGAAAAGACAGCATAACCATCGTATACGAAGCGGGTAAGTTTACACTGACCGACAGCTCGTGTTCGGATAAAGAGGAGCTTCTGAATAGATGTAAAAGTTTTATCTATGATGAAATTAAACGTACAGCCAGCAGTATAGGAGTTGCTTCCGACGAAGCTCTGAAGGAATTTATAAAGACGAACAGCCTGTTTATGACCGGCAACAGGGGTACTTCGTTTTACATTCCGGCTGAAAGGAATCTTGCGGGAACGCTCTCTAATGTTCTTGCCAATATATTAATGACACGTATTCCGCTGCCTCTGACGTTTCTGAATTACCTCAGCTTCTTTGAAAAGGCCAGAAATGAATTCCCGGTTTATGATCTTCCTTTTCTGCCTATCACTTACAAAGTTGTCAACGGGAAAGAGGGAATTATCGTATCAAAAGATGGGAAGGAAGAAATATTACCTCTAAATCAGTGTTCATCGGGTATACAGTCGCTACTGCCCATGCTGATGATTCTGGATTTCTGCATCAAGAAGGAGCTTTTTGACTCGTATGTCATCGAGGAGCCGGAACAGAATCTGTTTCCTGACAACCAGCTTGCCGTACTCCGGTATCTGATTGAAAGAATGAAACAAATGGAGTTCAAGGGCTGTCATACGATTACGACTCATAGCCCTTATCTGCTCTCGGGAATTAATATCTCACTGCTTGCAGGAGCGTTGGCACCTCAATTTACGGAAGAGGTTAACAGGATCGTTCCTGACAGATTTCATCTGAAACCGGGTACGGTAGGGGCTTATGCCTTGGGGGGCAAAGAAGTTTATTGCAAGGATATTATCAATCCGCTGACAGGCACTATCGACCAGAATTATCTCGACGCGACATCTTCTGCTGTGGGGAGCGAATTCGCCAAACTATATAGGCTGTATATCAAATCGCTAAAAAGTAAGGAACAATGACTACCGATGTACCAGAAGCTGTCAAAAATCTGAAACTGAAATGGGCTTTCAAGAATGTTGCAAAACCCGTTGAAGATTGTTATACAGTCATTAACGACAAGGAGTTTTTTATAGAAGATGATGAGTCCAGCAAACGTACGGTAGTTGTTCGGATTCCAAATGAGGAGAAATACTGTAAAGTTATAAACAGCTATGGTACGGAAGCTGTTGTGCTTTCTATTGATAATGCGCTTATCATGCATCGCCCGGGAGGTATAGCAGACGGGGCCGTCTTTAATATGGAAAACTTCTTCTTTGTAGAATTTAAGACGAACGCTCAGGGTAATTCGGATATGGCCGTAAATGCGACTTACCGGAAAGCGATGGAACAGCTAAAATCGACAATCGGATTGTTTGACACTCATTTGCAAAATGCTAAAATAGAATTTACTCGCACAATCAATGTGGTATGTAATATTGTTATACCATCGACTTTTCCTAGAAATATGGCTGCTGAAATGACATATGCACTAGAGTTCGCCCATGAAACAAATGGAATTCCTTTAACTTTCGAAAATATCATTGAATTATAAACCTGATAGAATTTGTCTACTGATACAACTAGCCACGGCTCTCCTAACAAGAGGCTGTGGCGATTTTTTTGTATCGGCTTGTAGTTTCGGTATTTATTTGCTTACTTTGTAAATATCAACTACTAAAATGCATACTGTATGGAAAGCTACATTCGTTTTGACTGGGCGATGAAGCGCCTGCTGCGCAACAAGGCCAATTATGCGGTGCTGGAGGGACTACTCACTACGCTGCTGGAAGAAAAGGTGACGATCCAGAAACTGCTGGAGAGTGAAAGTAACCAGGAGGATGAGTTCGACAAGTACAACCGCGTGGACATGCTGGCGGAGAACTCGAAAGGGGAACTGGTGCTCATCGAGGTGCAGAACAACAATGAGTATGCGTATTTCCAGCGGATGCTGTTCGGGGCTTCGAAGCTGGTGACAGAGTATATCAACCGCGGACAGGGGTACGACAAGGTGCGGAAGGTGTACAGCGTGAACATCGTGTATTTCTCGCTGGGACACGGCAAGGATTTCGTGTATCACGGGAAGACGGAGTTCGTGGGGATTCACGAAGGGGATATCCTGGAGCTGAGCCCCTTCCAGAAGCAGACGTTCAAGGTGGACAGGGTGAGCCAGCTTTATCCGGAGTATTATATCCTGAAGGTGAATGACTTCAACCGGGTGGCAAAGACGCCGCTGGAGGAGTGGATTTATTACCTGAACACGGGGAACGTGCCGGAACATGCTACGGCACCGGGACTGGACAAGGTGAAGGAGCAGTTGAAGCTGGACCGCATGAGCCGAGAGGAGCTGAACGCGTATTACAAGCATCTGGACAACATCGTGATTCTGCGGGATAATATCATGACGGAACGTGCAGAAGGTCGTGCAGAAGGTCGTGCAGAAGGAATTGAGGAAGGAATGGAAAAAGGTAAAAACGAGGAGAAAAGGGCTATTGCTCGCAACCTGAAATCTCTGGGACTAAGCAGCGAACAGATTCAGGCTGCTACCGGACTCTCCGTCAAAGAAATAGAACAACTATAGGCCTAAACTTGCTAGTCTACCATTTATTCACTTTCTTTGCAACTTCAATGAAAATGGTATGAAACTGATAAAAACTTTACTACTGACTACACTTTTTAGTCCGCTTTATGCGCAGCAGCCTGCCGACTCGCTGAAGTATAAGGTGGAAGCGGGTGTGACGGTATCGAACGGGGATTATGCTCCTGTGTGGCTGACGGCCAACCGCTACGGTGTGGCGGGCAATGAGCCGAACTTTGCGTATGTGCGTGCCGGAGCGGAATGGAACAAAGTGTTGCCGAAGAACTGGCGGATAGACGTGGGACTGGATCTGGCAGGGGGAAAGAACCTGTCGTCGAAGTTCTGGGTGCAGCAGGCTTATGCAGATGTGTCGTGGAAGGCGCTGACGCTGAGTATCGGAAGTAAGGAACGGCCGGGGTTCCCGCTCGAGAAGAACGAGAAGCTGACCAGCGGCTGGATGGTGGAAGGTACGAACATGAGGCCGATTCCGCAGGTTCGGGTGGAAGTGAAGGATTACCTGAACATTCCGGGTACGAAGGGTTGGGTGGCCTTTAAGGGGCATCTGAGTTACGGGTATTTTACCGACGGTGACTGGCAGAAGGATTTCGTAGCTCCGGGACAGGTCTATACAACGGGAGTGCTGTATCACAGCAAGTCGCTGATGTTCAGGCTGGGTAACCGGGAGAAGTTACCGGTGGAGTTTGAATTCGGTCTGCTGACAGGAGCGCAGTTCGGAGGCAAGCAAATGCTAAAGAATGCGGACGGCAGCGTGAGTCTGGTAAAAGATATGCCGCAGGGAATCAAGGATTTCTGGAAGGTGTTCTTCCCCAAGCAGGAAAGTACGCTGGAGAACGTGGAGGGGAACCACTGCGGAAGCTGGAACTTCGCACTGAATTATTATGTGGGCGACTGGAAGTTTAAGGCGTATCTGGAGCATTATTTCGAGGATCACTCGCAGATGTTCTGGCAGTACGGACGGTGGAAGGATGGTCACATCGGCGTGGAAGTGGATTTTCCGAAGAACCGGTGGATCAGTGCCGTGGTGTGGGAAGGTCTGAATACGACGGATCAGACGGGCCCGATTCTCTACGACGGGATAGCGGGTTCGTTCAACGACTTGCAGATGAGTGGAGGTGATAATTATTACAACAATTGGCAGTATTTAGGCTGGCAAAATTACGGGAACTCGCTGGGACATCCGTTCCTGCTGGGACCGGCGTATAATTCGGACGGTACGAACTTGATTAAGGGAAGCCGTGTGAAGGCTCAGCATGTGGGACTGACGGGGGATCCGTCGGAGGAATGGAACTGGAGGCTGCTGGTTTCGTATGCCCGCAACTGGGGAAGGTATATGAATCCGTTTGACGAGGTGAAGAAGCAGTTCAGCAGTCTGGCAGAGGTGACTTATCGGCCTGAACGTCTGAAGGGATGGAGTTTCAGTGCTGCTCTGGCGGTTGACCGTGGAAATTATCCGGGAAACAGTACGGGTGGTATGTTGACAATCAGAAAATGTGGAGGATTCGGCTTATGAGAAACAAGGTGATGATTTGGATGGCTCTGGTGGTGGCACTGGTGATGCAGGGTTGTCAGAAGGAGCCTATCAACAACGATATAGAGGGATTCTGGCAGTTGGAGCAGTTTGTGGTGAAGGATACGCGTGAGGTGGTGACGTGCGAGCGCTTGTATTACAGCATTACGCGCATGGTGACGGAAGTGGCGGAGAAGGAAGGTCCGAACGGCTACGGCAGTTACATCGGGCGTACGGAGTACCGCAACAACGAAACGCAGCTGGTGCTGAAGGATTTCAAGGTGCGTGCCAATACGAGTGACAACAAGCAGAACGCGCCGGTGGAGATGCTGCGGCACTTCGGTATCGACAATCAGGCGGAAACGGTATTCAACGTGAGCTCGTGCGACGGCAAGTATATGACGCTGGAATCGGACTATGCCCTGCTGAAGTTACGGAAGTTCTAAAAGGATATTTTATACAGAAAATCGCCACGGTACACGCTATGCGGAGTATCGTGGCGATTTTTTTGTATCGGCTTGTAGTTTCGGTATTTATTTGCTTACTTTGTAAATATCAACTACTAAAATGCATACTGTATGGAAAGCTACATTCGTTTTGACTGGGCGATGAAGCGCCTGCTGCGCAACAAGGCCAATTATGCGGTGCTGGAGGGACTACTCACTACGCTGCTGGAAGAAAAGGTGACGATCCAGAAACTGCTGGAGAGTGAAAGTAACCAGGAGGATGAGTTCGACAAGTACAACCGCGTGGACATGCTGGCGGAGAACTCGAAAGGGGAACTGGTGCTCATCGAGGTGCAGAACAACAATGAGTATGCGTATTTCCAGCGGATGCTGTTCGGGGCTTCGAAGCTGGTGACAGAGTATATCAACCGCGGACAGGGGTACGACAAGGTGCGGAAGGTGTACAGCGTGAACATCGTGTATTTCTCGCTGGGACACGGCAAGGATTTCGTGTATCACGGGAAGACGGAGTTCGTGGGGATTCACGAAGGGGATATCCTGGAGCTGAGCCCCTTCCAGAAGCAGACGTTCAAGGTGGACAGGGTGAGCCAGCTTTATCCGGAGTATTATATCCTGAAGGTGAATGACTTCAACCGGGTGGCAAAGACGCCGCTGGAGGAGTGGATTTATTACCTGAACACGGGGAACGTGCCGGAACATGCTACGGCACCGGGACTGGACAAGGTGAAGGAGCAGTTGAAGCTGGACCGCATGAGCCGAGAGGAGCTGAACGCGTATTACAAGCATCTGGACAACATCGTGATTCTGCGGGATAATATCATGACGGAACGTGCAGAAGGTCGTGCGGAAGGTCGTGCGGAAGGAAGAGCGGAAGGAAGAGCGGAAGGTCGTGCGGAAGGCCGTGCGGAAACACAAACCGCCATTGCACGTAACCTGAAATCGCTGGGTATGAGCAACGAACAGATAGCACAGGCTACAGGATTGACGGAAGAGGAAATAAACAAATTGTAGGCAGACACAATATCTAAAAAATCGCCACGGTATAAAACGACCTCCGTAAACTGCTCATTATCGGAAATATATAGGGGGATAATCCCCTAAATAAGCCTTCCGGACATTCTCCCGAAGATTTAAAAAATGTTATATTATACATATTTTTCATCTCATTTTCTCTTTTTTAAAGGGAAATTGCATAATTTAGATGAAACATAAAAATACAAAAACTATACGAGGTATACGTTAGCTACAGAAATCGGAAAATACGAGAAAAAAACACACGGGCTACAGGAAATACAAAGACAAGACGAGGTAATATACTGAAAAAAACATTTTAACCTTAAACTAAGATAAAGTATTAACCTTAATTGTTTAACTATGCAAAAGCGATCATTTCTAGTAGTCGCAATGTTCCTGATAGGAATGTTCTTGACTGGGATTTATGCTCAAACCATTACTGTAAACGGTAATGTTACCAGTAAAGAGATGGGCGATCCTTTAATTGGAGTAAACGTATTAGTAAAGGGAACCACCAATGGTACGGTAACCGACTTGAACGGTCATTATTCGATTACCGTAGAACAGAATGATGTGCTGGTGTTCTCATACATCAGTATGAAAACCGTTGAAGAAGCGGTGAACGGAAGAAAGACTATCAATGTTTCGATGGTTTCGGATACGGAAAGTCTGGGCGAAGTAGTTGTAACGGCTATGGGTATCCAGCGTCAGTCGGAAACATTGACTTATTCTGCACAGACGGTGGGCGGAAGTGATGTGAACGACATCAAGAGTGTAAACATGATCAACTCTCTGCAGGGTAAGAGTGCCGGCTTGATGATTACTCCGAACTCTACCGGTGCCGGAGGTTCTTCTAAAATCTTGTTCCGTGGTAACAAGTCTATCAGTGGTAGTAACCAGCCGTTGATCGTTGTGGATGGTGTTCCGGTTATGAACAGCGTTTCCGGCGCACAGGTTAGCAGCAACTATGGTGGTGAACGAGATGGTGGTGACGTGATGTCGACTATCAACCCGGATGATATTGCTTCCATTACTTTGCTGAAGGGTGCTTCGGCTGCCGCTCTGTATGGTGCCGTAGCTGCCAACGGTGCAATCATGATTACCACAAAATCGGCTCAGTCGGGCAAGGTTTCTATCAATGTATCAAGCAATACTACAATGGAAACTCCGATGGTGCTGCCGGAATTCCAGAATACGTATGGAGTAAGCGATAACGGTACGTACAGCTGGGGTGACAAGCTCTCGGCTGAAGCACCGAACTATGCGAAGGAGTTCTACCGCACGGGATTTACAACAAACAACTCTATCTCGCTGGCAGGTGGAAATGACAACATTCAGGCGTATTTCTCTTATGGTAATGTGTACTCGGAAGGTATGACTCCGGGCAATACGTACCGCAGCCATAACCTGAACTCGAAAGTGGGATTCAATGTACTGAAGAGTGTGCACGTTGATTTCAGTGCGAAGTATACCAACCAGTATGTGAAGAATCAGGCAGCTGCAGGATTCTTGTTCAACCCGCTGACAGGTGTGTATCTGTTCCCGAGAGGTGAGGACTGGAATTACTACAAGGATAATTTCGAAGTGTATGACGAATCGAGAGGATGTTATATCCAGAACTGGACAAACACCGGTCTGCAACAGTACAGTAACCCGTACTGGACACTGAACCGGCAGACTCCGATTACGGACCGTAACCGCTATGAATTCGGTGGAAGCATCAAATGGGATATTACCAAGGACTTGAACATTCAGGGACGTATGCGTTACGAAAGAGGTGAAGAACGCTGGCAGCATAATCTGTATGCGTCGAGTATCGCCAACCTGTACCCGATGGGACGTATGAAGGATAACCGTTATTTCAGCGACCAGCTGTACGGGGATGTACTGGTAAGCTACAGCCATACATTCAATGACTTCCTGGTATCGGCTACGGCTGGTTCCAGCTTCACCAAGAGCAAGACGGCTCATGTAGACTTGTGGGCTGAAGGTACGCAGTTCACTTCTCCGGGTAACGGTAATGTATATTATCCGAACATCTTTACTCCGAACAACTATTACGGCAACATGTCTGTAGTAGGCAAGAATGATAACTGGAATACGGAAAAACGACTGAATGCGGTATTCGCTACAGCTCAGTTCGGTTATAAGGATGGTTTGTTCGTTGATGTTTCTGTACGTAACGACTGGTCGTCTGCACTGGCTTACACGGAAAGCTGCTCATTCTTCTACCCGTCGGTAGGTGGTAGCTTCCTGCTGGACAGATTCATCGATATGGGCAAGAACGTAAACTTGCTCAAGGTGCGTGCCAGCTATTCTATCGTAGGTAACGACGTACCGGTATTCATGAGTAACCTGCTCTACTCATTGCAGTCGCAGGGCTCTATCACACCTCCTGAAAATGCTCCGTTCCGTACATTGAAACCGGAAAAGACACACTCTGTAGAAGTTGGTTTCGACGGTACATTCTTCCAGAACCGACTGACGCTGGGTATGACTTACTATAAGACGAATACTAAGAACCAGTTCTTCTCGGTAGCTGCTCCGTATGAATCGGGCTTGCGCAACCGCTATGTCAACGCCGGTAACGTACAGAACCAGGGATTTGAATTCAGCGCCGGATGGTATCAGCAGTTTAACGAAAACTTCAGTTGGAGTACTGACCTGAACTTCTCGTACAACGAAAACAAGATTGTAGAACTGGTGGATGACCTGCCAAACGGATTGACTCTGACTGACTTTGGTGGTGCCAAGATTATCCTGAAGGAAGATGGATCGTACGGTGACTTGTACGTACGCCACATCATGCGTGACGAAAACGGCAAGCCGATGAAGGATGCAACTACGGGTAACCCGATTGTAAGCGGTGATACGACTGAAGATATGATTTACGCCGGAAACATGAATGCGAAATTCAACGCCGGATGGTCGAACACATTCCATTACAAAGACTTCACCCTGTCGTTCCTGATCGACGGTAAATTCGGCGGCAAGGTACTGTCTATGACAGAAGCTACAATGGATGGCTGGGGCGTTTCTCAGCGGACTGCCGATGCACGTAATGCAGGCAAGGTAGTGGTAGACGGAGTGGAATTTGATCCGAAAGCATGGTATACCACAACTGGTGCCAGCAACTTCAACAGCCCGTATGCCAACGAGTTCTACGTTTACGATGCTACAAACGTACGTCTGCGTGAACTGAGTCTGGGATATACATTCCGTAACTTGTTCGGTGCCGGCAAGAACCTGACGGCTGCCATCATCGGACGTAACCTGTTCTTCTTCTACAAGGATGCTCCTATGGACCCGGACGTATCGGCTGGTACAGGAAACGGTGTGCAGGGTGTGGATATGTTTGCATTGCCTACCTCACGCAGCTTTGGTCTGAATCTGAAACTTAACTTCTAAAATGCCTCATTATGAAACGAAATAAAATTTATCAATATGCCATTCTGCTGGCTCTCCCTTGGTTAGGAGGTAACTTGATGACTTCTTGTACTGACAGTTTTGAAGACCTGAATACGAACAGTGTACAGGTTGACCCCAATGACTTGCCTTTCTCTGCACAGTGTGCAGAACCGATGCAGTACTGTTACCCTCCACAGCAGAATATGTTCCAGTTCTGGACAAACTTGACCATCGACTTGTACAGTGGGTATTTCATGACACCGAACGGTAACTTTACCAACGGTGACATGGGAGAAAACCGAGGACACAGCGGGGGTATGTACGAAAATTATTACCTGCATATCTTTAACAATACGCGACGTATCATTGCCGACTGCGACAAGAACGGTACGCTGGGACTGGCTGGTGTGATGCGTATCGTACAGGCGTATGGTACGCTGATGACTACGGATGCTTACGGACCGCTGGCTTACAGCTCGATTCTGTCGGGTGAATATGAATCGTATTATCCGTTCGACAGCCAGCAGCAGTTGTTCGTTGCCATGCTGCAGGATCTGGACAAGGCTGCTACCGACATCAAGGCGATGAGCGAGGGAGAAAAGGTGACACTCGCTACATTCGATATCTGGTGTGGTGCTGATACGGATTTGTGGATAAAGATTGCCAATACACTGAAACTGCGTATGGCTCTCCGTCTGTCGAAACGTGAAGCGGAAATGAAGGAAGCCGGCATCGACCTGAAGCAGATTGCTACTGAAGCGGCTGCCAACACGCTGGCTACGGTAAACAAGGATATCGTGATAGACAAGAGTCTGGAAAACGAAATGTGGCTGATGTTCAACTGGGGTGACTGTGGTTTCAATGCAAATCTGGTTACGCTGATGTCGGGCATGAAGGACCCGCGCCAGCCGCTGTACATGACCAAGAATACTGCCGACGTGAAGGATCTGAACGGAAATGTGGTGGTACCTGCCAATACACAGTATCTGGGTATCCGCTTTGCCAGTGGACTGCCGGGCAAACCGAACAACTGGGCGAACTTCTCGCAGTGGATCGACCCGCAGAACAGCATCGGTGTATATTCTATGCCACTGCCTATCTTCAAGGCTGCTGAGTCTTACTTCCTGCTGGCTGAAGCAAAACTGCGCTGGGACATCGGTTCGGCAAGTGTACAGAGTCTGTACGAAGATGGCATCCGTGTTTCTATGGCAAACGAACTGAGTTACCGCGGCAAGTATGCGGGAGTAGACTCTTATGCTGCAGGAGCGGTGGATGACTATATCAACGGTACGACAACGCAGGCTGACTTCGTCGATCCGGTTGACCCGAAACTGAGTACTCCGGCTGTGAACAAGCTGTGTGTAAAATGGGATGAAAGTGCCGACAAGGAAACGAAACTGGAACGTATCATCACACAGAAATATTTCGCATTGTTCCCGCTGTCTATCGAAGCATGGGCTGAACAGCGCCGTACCGGATATCCGCATCTGTTCCCGGCTTACGTAGATGAAAGTAACGGAGCTGTAAACAAGGAAGAAGGTGTACGCCGTGTAATCTACAGCAGCAATGCTTACGATACAAATGCACAAGGTATCGCTATGGGTCTGGAACTGCTGAACAAGGAAAATACCAGCAAGAACGGTATCTCGGGTGATAAGGGTGGTACGCATCTCTGGTGGGATAATGCCAATAAAGGAAACTTCTGATACATAACTGTTTTTTACCTAAGCGGGTGGACTTTACGGTCCACCCGTTTTTTTTGCAGTACTCCATCCGGCGAAGAACAGTACTCCGTCCGGCGGGAAACAATGCTCCGTCCAGCGGTAAACGTGACTGCCTCCGTCGCGGGGTCTACGGAAACGGCATTTGCGAAAATATTTACAGAAAGATGCACGGATTTAGTTTGACTGGTGTGATATTTATATTAGCTTTGTAAACAAAGAGAACTTTCATGATGAAAAACTATACTATCGCCGTAGCGGGAACGGGCTATGTGGGCCTGTCTATCGCTACTTTGCTGTCGCAGCATCACCGGGTGGTGGCTGTGGACGTGATTCCTGAAAAGGTGGAGAAAATCAATAACCGTATCAGCCCGATACAGGATGAGTATATCGAGAAGTATCTGGCAGAAAAGGAACTGAATCTGACGGCTACGCTCGACGGGGCTTCGGCTTACCGTGAAGCGGACTTCGTGGTGATTGCGGCTCCTACGAACTATGATCCGGTGAAGAATTATTTCGATACGTCGCACGTGGAGGAGGTCATCGACCTGGTGCTGGAAGTGAACCCGGACGCGGTGATGGTCATCAAGAGTACCATTCCTGTAGGTTACTGCCGGAGCCTGTACGTGAAGTATGCGGAAAAGTTCCGTACCTCTCCTGCCCTGACGGGAAAGAAGTTCAACCTGCTGTTCTCGCCGGAGTTCCTGCGTGAGAGCAAGGCGCTGTACGATAATCTCTACCCCAGCCGTATCATCGTGGGATTCCCGAAATATATAGCGGGACGTGACGAGGAGAACAGGGCGATTCAGGAGATTGCAGGTGAGCATCTGGACGAGAAGGCACACGAGTTTGCTGCCTTGCTTCAGGAAGGAGCTATCAAGGAAAACATCGATACGCTGTTTATGGGACTGAAAGAGGCAGAGGCGGTGAAGCTGTTTGCCAATACCTACCTGGCGCTGCGTGTAAGTTACTTCAACGAACTGGACACGTATGCGGAGGTGAAGGGACTGGATACGCAGGCTATCATTCAGGGTATCTGTCTGGATCCGCGCATCGGCATGCATTATAACAATCCGTCGTTCGGATATGGAGGTTACTGTCTGCCGAAGGATACGAAACAGCTCCTGGCCAACTATCAGGATGTGCCGGAGAATCTGATTCAGGCGATTGTGGAGAGTAACCGTACGCGCAAGGATTTCATTGCCGACCAGGTTCTGAAGAAAGCGGGGTATTACGATTATTACAATCACGGGGACTATAATCCGCAGGAGGAAAAGGTATGCGTCATCGGGGTGTACCGCCTTACGATGAAGTCGAACAGCGATAATTTCCGCCAGAGCTCCATTCAGGGGGTGATGAAGCGTATCAAGGCTAAAGGAGCAACCATCATCATCTACGAACCTACGCTGGAGGACGGAACGACATTCTTCGGATCGAAGGTGGTAAACAACCTGGAGGAATTCAAGAAGGAATCGCAGGCTATCATCGCCAACCGCTACGACGCCTGTCTGGACGACGTAAAGGAGAAGGTGTATACACGAGATATTTTCCGCAGGGACTAAGAGCGGGCTACGAAAGCCCGCATCTCCTGCTATTTGAGATATTCTTCTATCGTATTGCGATGCATATTGCCATAACAGGCACTATTGTACACCATGGCATGCGATCCCACTGTCTGACGGGCAAGCTTATAATACAAATCATTCAGAGAGATATGTACATCAGCATCGATCGCCTCCTGAAAAGCACGGGTAAATCCGTTGGAAAGCCATATTCCCATCTCCGGATCCATCATATCGGCTTTGGAAGGTTCATCGGCATTTGCCGCTGTCATGATCAGTACGCCGGGCAATTTCTCGCATGCTTCACCTATGGTTCCGCTATAGCAGGCATCGAGTACGAAAAGAATTTTTCTGTATGACATTTTTTCTATCATCTCACGGATATCAGAACCGTATACATCGCCGTTGCTTCCCCAAGCCAACTGGTTGCGTACGCCATGTCCACACCAGAAGATAATGATATTATCTTGAGCAGAAGAGGGCAAATAGCTGGAAAAGCCGGGCTGCTGCTCTCCTTGCATGATTTTGGAAAAGTTTTTGAAAGACAACTGACTGAGTTTATAATCGACCTGAACATCCGTATGCACATTCTCCCCGTCGGGACGTACCTTGACAACTCCCGGATAAAGATTTTTAGGATTGTCGGCAAGGTTGTCTTCGATGACAAGCAGAATGTGGTCATCATCGTAGCCATGACGTTTCAGCAACTGGTACATGGCAAGGGCATCTGCCTGATGGCGGTAGTTTGCCCAATCGTCGGATGCTCCGACTACCACAGCCCACCGGTCTTCCAGTTCAGGATACTGAAAATCCTGCTGGCTATCGCTAAACGAAAGCATATGATTGTTCTTCCACTCCCATGCCTGAGTTGTAGAGATGGTATTGACTCCTCCATCGGTAGAAAGGTATTCCAAAGCGGTATAAGTACCTTCACGGAGCATCCAGTGACAGTAAGTTGTATTGAGCACACTGGCGTGAGTCCGTTCATCGAAAGTCCAGTCGCCCGTCACTCCACTCAGGTTGATATCCGCTCCCGCCTGAAGCATGGAAAACGTACGGTGCATGTCGTCCTTCAGCCAGCCGGTATTCCACACAGTCCTGCCTTCGACCATCGCCAGTATGGCATCGTTCAGATTTTCGGCAGTAGCTTCCTGCCGGGTTAGAGCGTACGCCAGCAAGGTTATGGCATCGAACAAATGAGCTTCTCCGCTCAACGGCTCCTCGCCGAACTTCACCCGATAAATGCTGTTGAAACCAGATTCGGGAGTCGCAGAAGGAGAAAGTCCCTCATAGTCAGTGTACTTTAAGTGATTAAGCAGATAAGGCGAGTTCATCACGTCTGAACAAAGAAGCAAGGGAAAGTCGAAATAAGCTTCGCCAAGGGACGCCTTGAGTTTACACATCTCATCATCGAATATCAAGGCACTTTCCTGATTGTTCGGAGCAAAAATCAGTGCCTTGTCAAATTTGACCGGCTTATTGTACTGTGCCCGGACTGCTTCACGAATCTGCTGTTCGGAGTGATAAATCACAATGTCTTCTACACTCATGCCCAGCTCGGTTATCTGAAAGGCAAACCAGTCGCTGAAGCTTTTACCATAATCATCGTCGGAAGTAAGCAGACTGATTTTACTATACTCGGACAGTTTTGCCTGCGAAAGCAGCAGTTCGCACTGTGTGATATCGGACTGTGCAAGATTCCATACGTAGCTGGAACTGGCAAAACTCCGCTGAAACTCTGTAGAAGTAGCAATGGGGAGAATCAGTGTTTTCTGCTTTTTCTGGCACAGTTGTGCCATTTTACGGGCATGTCCCGACAACTGAGGACCGATAACAGCCACATAACTGTCGTCGTCGGCTACACGTGCAGCAAAATCCTCCCAGTCGGAAGCATTCTCGTCCTGCCATTCCAGTTCGATACGGATACGCTTCTGAAGTCCCTGCTGTGCACTGCTTATGTTATCCAAAGCCCACTCAGCAATTCTGTTCCAGCGTGTCTGGCTATCGGAAGGCATAATGACTGCCACCTTGAAGGTCTTCTCCATTTCTCCGGAAGCAGGAGAATCATTTCGGTCGTTGCACGAGATGAAAGCCATCACCATAAGCAACAGACTGCACAGCCGGATGCTAATGCATGACATAAGTCTTTTCTTTTTCCAAAGCTTCATCTTTATATTTTCTGTAAGTATTGTTCCAATATTCGATATCGTTATAATATTCTTCCCAGATGTCTATATACTTGTAAAAGATGGGACTCATCACAATGTCCACCATCCCCGAATCCATGCCATAAGTATGGGAGGGTTCCATTTCCCGTTCCTCGAACCAAGCCGTAAGATATTGCACCAGCAGAGTATCTATATGAATGACAATGGAAAAAGGTATGCGCGAACTGAACCATGAGCAGTCGGTATCCATCCCAATAACCAGCGACAAGTAGAAAGGCGTTTCACGGGAATACTTGTAAATACCGTTGTTAGACCCTCCTGCCAGAGGAAGAACGAACGTATTGCCCATCTGTCCTATAACCCGGTAAGCACTATCGGGCATATTGAATCCGGAAGCATCCTCCGCCAAATAAAAGACTTTCACCTGTTTGTCATTATCAGTCTGATAGCCTTCCGTATATCCGTCGATGGCCTCTTCCAGCACAGGATTGCCGGACATGGCGGCTATCACACAGGCTTCCTGATGCTTTCGTGCCATACATCCGGCAAGGTAAGATATGCCGTAACGGTTGATATTGAATGTATACACTCCCTCGGGCAAGTCCGTACTCCTGCTCTCTACAAGCAGTATCTGCTGTCCTGAAGCAAGAGTTATGCCGGTATTTTTCAAGACTGATTCGTAAACATCATCCGTAAGGAGAAGCAGACTCCGGGGACCGCTTTCCGTATTTTTCCTCCAATCTTGAATGATCTGCCGTATCTCGTCCAGACTTGTGGGACTGACAAGAGTCATATTGACATCGTGATGCCCGTAGAACTCCATAATGCCCGACATGATTTTGTCATTATACCCCATATCGCCCAGTCCAGAGATGGGAGTAACGACCGTCAGACGAAGGCGGGTATCCGTGCCGGGCACAGCCTCATCGCTGCAAGAACAAGCTGCCAGCAAGACAAAGCAGAGCAGCAGCCTCAGCCAAACAGAACGTACCAATACAGTCATTTATCACTCGTACTTGTAAGTTTTGAGAACGGTAGCCGGCAATGTTTCGTCCGGAGAAGAAGTGGTACCTACCGTCTTGCGTATCTCGATGGTTCCTTTCAAGGAAGGATGTTCTGCCAGATGTTTCTTATAGACAGCATCACAGGCACTAACCACCTCATTGTCCATTTCGCTGAATGTATATGAACCTCCAACAACTGTTTCGATAGCCTTGGTATAGTCGACCAAACCTGTAAACGCAGCCGAAGCGTCATCTCCACTTCCCGACAAAGAACCGGAAGCTTCGTAAGTATACACACGGATTGTTTCATCCTCGTCACTCGAACATGCAGTAAAAGCAAATGTCAGGACGGCTACCAGTGTCATGGCAACAAACTTTCTAAAAATTGTTTTCATCTTTCTTTTATTTTTTCAGATATTCATTGGTTATATAATCTTCTATAGCCCGGGCTTTCGAAGGATTCAGTACCTCTACAATTTCCCAGATAGGTATAACGTAAAAATCGACCATTACCAAGTCCTCGTCGGGAGTATATGAATTTTCAAAGCAGGCATACCATTCGTCGGCCAGATTCGGATCGTCGAGCGGCTCGCCATTTGCCACAGCCTTTTCCAGTTCCTCATTGAAACGCTTGCCGTACTCTCCGCCTCCGGATGCATGGAACTGTCCTTCAAAATCCTTTTTCACTTCACTCCATACTTTCTCGTCGACCGTAGTAGATGTCTTCTTAAACCACAGAATCTTTACATTAATGGTCGTAATAAGCTGTTCGGTAGTAGTCTTGACATCCTGACTGACCGTAAAGTAGTAATCGAGTTTTCCACCCAGATACGATGTGGTTATGAGATGCGTACCATACTTGCGCACGAACTCTTCGGCATTATCCTTTTTGACAGAATTGCGGAACTCCTGAGTCGTACACCACTGCACTACATCTTCGCTCAGCAAATCGACGTCATTCGAAAAATAAGAGCATTTTACGGTACGGAAATCGCGACACCAGACATACAGGCAATCTTTCTGCTCTTCAATCTGGTTCTTATATTCTACTGAAACCTTAGCTCCAGCCACCAGCAGATTGACGGACCCCGTCAATTTTCCACTGATTTCACTTTGCAGCTTCTGGCTGGTTTCGGCACGGGCAAAATACAGTTGGGTAGAGGTAGAATGATCTACCATCACGGCATCCTCTCCACAGTCGTTATGCAAGGCAGCTGCATCGAACACCTGTCCGCGCAAGCCATCTACATCGGCATGGTCGATACTATAGTCGTACCCCCACCCCAGTCCAAACGTACGCGGCAGGTCGACGATAATGCTGCCGTTTGTATCTGGCATATACTGAGTGAGCGAAACAGCCAACTGCTGTTCCCCTTCCAGTTGTATAGTCAGCGTAGCCTGACGTGTCCTTCCGGCATCATTCTGCTGGATATAAAGCGGAACGACTCCATCGCCATCGCCTTCGGCACGCAGCAAAGTAATCCAGCCATCGGAAACAGTTGCCTTCCAGTGTCCAGAAGCGGCAAAACGTACAGTATCGGTCTGGCAACGTGCATCATAGGTTACCTTCGAAGCCGACTCCAAAACCGGACATACATTCTTCTCGACAGAGTCGTTACAAGCTCCGGTGAGCAGAAGCAACAATATATAAAAGCCTAACCGAATCAGTTTCATAAGCAGCTTATCTCTGAGTTACTTTCGACGGGTCTTCGATTGTAATCGTGCCACATCCATAAACTTCTTCGGAATTATCTCCTACACCTATCGACTCTGAACCGTTAACCCCTTTCTGGGCAGTTACGCTAACAACGTCTTTGGTAATCAGGATATTTCCGCAAGTAGACAATTCTCCCGTACCGATGCCGGCAGCAACTTCATTGCCAACGGCTACGACAGATCCTCCGCTGATAGTAATGTCCTTACAGCTTCCTCCGTACGTAGTGCCAATACCGGGAGCACACCATCCGCCAAGCGTAGTTATATCTCCACCGGAAATAGTAATGTTTCCTCCCTTTCCTCCAAAGCCTATGCCAGGCGCTGCATATCCCGCCTGAATAGACAAGGTACCACCCTGAATTTCTATATCCCCATAAGTAGTACCTGCAGTTTTATTATAGCAGGAGCCTATACCGGCACCATGTTCTCCAGTAATAATTTCAAGGCTTCCATTGCCACTGAGAACAAACTTACCACTGGGCCCAACCTTTATACCTGCCAGATCGGGTCGTTCAGAAAGATTAATCAGATTTGTTGAACCTTCTGACAATATGATCCGGGCATTGCCTTCACATTGTATCGTATTGTAAAGTTTCAGTTTATTCAATGTCAGAGTAACCCCATCTGCCAGAATCAGAGATTTTTCTGTCTGTCCGGTAACCGACATGTCTTCCGTGATCCGGAAATCTTCGTCAGCCATTGTGATGTCTACGCTCTTATTGGTAAACGTCAAATCCTGATACATATCCTCCGCACCTTTCGGAGCAATGGTCACATCCCCCGTAGCATCTACGTACAATTCCGTTATAGAGCCTTCCTGCAAAAGATCAAAAACTTCAGTAGTGAACTCGCCATTTTTAGCATAACGGAACTTACAAGGCTTAAGTGACTTATTCCCGACAAAGAAACCACTGTCATAGTTCATATTATCCTTGGTACCCGAATAGATTACAGTAATATACTCATCCGACAATTCCGGAATGATTTTCCGGTATGCCTCCAGTCTGACATCAATTTCAGGAATATACAGTTCACTCTTTACAGCAACATTACTACTGACATCGTATCCGTGTACCATGTACAGATTGGGTCCGGTATACGCTTCATCATCGGCATAAATTGATTTCTGATAATCACCTATCAAATAATTACGCAGTGCCGTACGCGATTCCTCGGTAGGCATCAGCTCGTAGATAGGAGTAGTTACGATATCGATAAGTGCCAACTGACTGCCGTCCTGAATGGTCTGTACCCAAGCATCCAGCTTATCCTTATCCTTAACGGTCTGCTGGAACTGCTGGAAAGTCGTTCCCGGAGCAATGGTATAGACGTTGCTACCTCCGTAAGTTACAAGCGAAATAGTCGTATTGTTGGCTATCGTCTTTTCTTTTTCACTCATTGTAAACTCCCCACTTACATCGATAACCTTGACACCCAATCCGAGTGCAGCATGTATATCACTGTCAGAAGTACCATCAGTCACCTTCATCTGCATAGAAAGTTTCAATTCACCTCCCAGTGTACCGTGTGTAATGATGTGTGTTCCGTACGTATTGAGAATCTGCTTCATCGTAGCCACGTCATTGGGATTCTCCTTCAGTTTTTCGGTATACTTCAGGAATGTTTTCTGAAAGATGTCACTACCGTTTTGAGCCAGATAGCGCAACATGCCAGCCCGCATATATCGTGAACCCACAATGTGCTGTATTTCTTCCATGGCATAAGAAACGCGCTCATTGTTAGCCACGTCCTTACTATATCCTCCTTCTACCGATCCCTTGAATGCCGATATACCAACTTCTATACCAGCATTGATGGACAACTGGTTGGCTATGGCCAGTGTACTGTTTCCGGTTACCGATTCGGTACGAGAATAATAGTTTTCCTCCTTATAGAGTGCATCCGACTCTCCAGCTGCGCTGAGTGCCGCAATGAGCTTCTTAAAGTTCAAAGGAGTATTCGAGAGCAATTTATATTTTCCATTGTCCGGTTTTTTCAGTACATCTACGCAAAAACCCACCCCATAAGTCAGTTTCATATCCTCATACTCGAGCGAGCTACCATTTTCATCATCGCTGAATATACCGTGCTGCATCAGTACAATTTTCAGTTCGGTATTATTGTCCATTGCAATTTTCAGTGTATCGGTACGATCCTGTTCCTCGTCATTGCTTTCTACAAACAAACGGACAACTTCTCCCGAGTGTCCCTTCTCTTCCATTGGCAGTGCCCAGTCGGGAGCGTAGACAACCGTCCAATCGCCCGTAACCGGCAGATTCAAATCGAAAAAGTTACTTACACGCTTCAGTTCTACTTTTTGCAGGTCAGTTTCTCCCGCAGTTCCCGGCGCGGTGATCTTATCATCCGAACACGCCGACAAGACAAATGCTACCAGCAACAGCAAACAGAAGAAACGAGATTTCGACAATATATTTTTCATACTGTTTATTATCTTAATTTTAATTATTCATGTTATCGACGGAACGTGTCACATTGATGTCCTTATAATACATACGTTCCATATAGTTGTCAATCTTTTCGGCTACATCGTCGGGAAACAATGCAGAAATAGGAGTTATTTTAAACGAAATAAGTTCCAGTTTATTTTGTTCACGCAGCGATGCCAGCCATGCATCCGTCATTTCGCTTGTCACCGTTCCAGACTCTACGGCATTGGCCAGTGTTATGGCATCTCCGCCTTTTACAGAAAACTTTTCGATGGTTTCATTGCTCAGATTTTCGAAATCGTCCTTATAAGTAGCATCGGCATTGAGTTTGAATTTCGAACTGAACCCGAACTCGATTGCAGCCTGAACATTCAGATTATCGGTACTCTGTTCTACAACCGATGAATAATAATAATCATAACACCCGCCCAGCAACGACTGAAGTATGACATGAGTACCATAGCGTTCTACCAGCAGACGAATAGCCTCATCGCTGCCTCCACTACTGATTACTCTCTTACGTTCGGCTGCAAAGTCGGCTGTAAACCATCCGGCACTTTGAGCCTCTTCCAGATCCAACTGGTTCAAGTACACCATCTGCTGAGTATATACATTACGTATCCACGAGAATATACGTTTAGAATTATCGAGTGCAGATTTTCCAAACGAAGCCTGAAGGTTCAGACTGAACAAATTATACTTACCATCAAGATCCAGCTTGCCGGACATGTCCTTCGACAAATCGGAACCACTCTCACCATAATAGTAGTTCAGTTCACTTCCGGAACTTGATTCTACACAATACATATCAGGGTCGGCATTGCATATCTTCTGAGTGTTGAAAATCTGCTCCTTCAGTCCACGGCTATCCATATAGGTACGCACGTCGAAACTCCAGCCTACGGCATACGAACGCTGCAAACTGAAAGCCGGTGCTTCGTTCGACTGGTCGACACGAGTCGTGCGACTAACTCCATTGGCATAGGCAACCCTAACCTCTCCTGTTCGTAAAGCCTGATGAGCATTACTCTCTACATAGAGCTGAATATCGTCGGACGCCGAACCCGACATACGGACAGGAGTAATCCACTCCGGACAAGCTGTAATCTGCCAGCCAGTTTTCTCCGCATTGTTCACCGTATACGTTTCACTCCCTCCATTAATACTTAATAGTTTTTCAACTGCATCTGCTTCGATAGAATCTTCCTGATTGGTGCACGACACTGTACACAATAATCCACAAAGCACAATTAACGCTCTTAATAACTTCGGAATAAGCTTTGTCATTTTTACTGATTTATTATTATAGATTTCTATTTAGTTAGTCAAAATTATCCGCCCGAGAACAATAAGCGCTTTCTGTTCTCCTACTATGTTATTCCATTCTTCTAAGTGGAATTTAAGCTGTTATCCCTCCCCTTAAAAATGGGGGCACAAAGATATGAAAAAAATCAAATGCTACCTAAACATATCTTATGCATAGTAACTTAAATCACTTATTTTTTTGCGAGAAATATGCTAATTTTGCAATACTATTTCAGAACTAAATATACAGCATTTATGAAAAGATATTGTCAGACACTCGACCTCTACGACGACAAGGAACTGATAGAGGCTTACGTGGCAGAACATGCGCACGTGTGGGAGGAAGTGAAAGCGGGCATCCGCGAAGTAGGCATCGTAGATATGCAGATTTATATCTACGGCAACCGGCTGTTCATGATTATGGATACGACGGATGAGTTTGATATGGAGCGTGACTATGCACGGCTGGCTACTCTGCCCCGTCAGGCGGAATGGGAAGCGCATATGTCCAAGTACCAGAAGGTGCTTCCGGGACAGACTTCGCAGGAAAAGTGGAAGCTGATGGAGCGTATCTTCAAGCTTTAATAATGCGTAAATGAACTTTTTTCGCGGGTTTAAGAAAAAATTTTTCTTCGGAAGTATCTTTTTTGAAAGAAGAATATAAGTCATAGGAATACATTGTATTACAGACACTTACAAAAGCCGATTCTGAACAGAGAGTCGGTTTTTTTTATGTCCGGAAGGGAATAAAATCGTTTTTTCTGAAAAAAAATCATTTCAGGCATAGGGGTTTTTCAGGGGGGCCGCGTTATGTAGTCGAAATCACTTAGCTAAGTAACCGAAAAATTAGTATCAACCAATTAAAAAACTAGACATTATGAAAATTAAACTTATTGCATTATCTTTGTGTTTATTCGCTGGTGTTAATTTGGCTAAGGCTCAGGAATCAAGCAAAAACTTCACGCCTTCTGAGAACAAGCATGAGTTCCGCCTTTCGGTGAGTGACGGACTGACTCAGAGCACGGTGGACGTACTGGGCATCGGACTGGGTGACGCGATTACCGGAAGCAAGCGCAGCAACGAAAGCGCAAGCATGGTATACGGTCTGGGATACCGCTACACGCTGAACCGCTTCAAGGTGGGTGCCGACCTGGGATTCTCGCAGACAAGCAGCAAGCTGACACTGGCAGGCGAAACGGCTCCGTCTATCAAGGAAAAGGAACTGAACTTCCTGGTGTTGCCGACGGCAGAATTTACATACTTCAAGCGCAGACTGGTGGAACTGTACGGTAGTGCTTCGGCAGGTATCAGCCTGAAACGTCACTCGGAAACAGGACTGACTGACATGGGCAAGAAAGCTGCACAGAAAGCTGACCTGAACACTGCATTCGCTTACCAGGTGAACCCGATCGGCTTGAGAGTAGGTAACGACCGCATCGGTGGTTTCGTTGAAGCCGGACTGGGACACAAAGGATTCCTGACAGCCGGTGTAAGTGTGAAATTTTAATTAACCTATAGAACGCGAACGCGATACATGAAAGCCTACAGAAAGGAAATATTCAAATCCCGATTTCAGGAGCACTATCCGAGGCTGTGCTGCATAGCCTACGGATATGTTTCTGACAAGGAGGACGCGGAAGATATCGTGCAGGAGCTGTTCATCAGTGTATGGAACAAGGGGCTGGACAATCTGTCCGACCAGGAGTTTGCTGCCTACATGACTACTGCCGTGAAAAACAGTTGCATCTCGTTTCTGAGGAAACGGAGGGATGATGTAGTATCGATAGAAGAGTATCATCAGCCGGCAAGCCACATGACGGATGACGACAGTGACCCGGAAGGCAAGTCGCCGGAAGAGGTACTGGAAGCGGTACTTGCCATACTGCCGCCCAAGTGCAGGGATATTTTCCTTATGGCTAAACTTCAGGGAATGAAGTATCGCGAAATAGCCGAAAAACTGAACCTATCGGAAAAAACCATCGAAAACCAGATGACAAAGGCTATCAAGATGCTGCGGACGTACGTGGCCGAACATGGTCTGACACTGGCTACGGTTGTGGTCATCATTTTATCAATCATCGTTTATTGTGAGTAGAATATGGATTGCAAAGAGGATATAAATGAATTGCTTGCCAGGTATTTCGCCAAGGAGGAGCTGACCGGAACACAACAGAAGGTTCTGGATGAATGGATTTCGGCCAACGCAGAGGAATTTGAACGCATGCAGAGGTTGATGAAGGCACCTGTAAAGATGCCGGACAAGATGGATTTCGACGCGGAACAGGCGTGGAGAAAAGTGGAAGCCAGACTGGAAAACAAGTCTTTCTGGCTCGGAGTAAGACCTCACATTGCCATGGTTATTTCGGTGGCTGCCTGTGTGCTGTTTGTGGTGGCTATGGCCACAACGTATTTCCTGCACAGCCAGGAGGATGATTTCAAGGAGTATGCCAACGTGGGCACAAGGCTGAAGCAGGTGCTGCTGCCCGACAGCTCGGAGGTGATACTCTATCCTGAAGCAACGCTGGCATTCAACCCTTCGGACAAGGAAAAGGGAAGAATCGCACGACTGACCGGGAAGGCTTTCTTCCGCGTGAAGAGAATGCACGGAATGCCTTTCAGGGTGGAAACCGGCTTGCTGGATGTGGAGGTACTGGGAACATCGTTTCTGGTAAATGCAACAGACGTGAAAAAGAGTGGCGTATTCGTCAAAACCGGAAGGGTACGGGTAAGCGACAGGGAAAATGACGTGGTTATTGTGGCCAACGAAAAAGTGGAATTGAAAGAAGGTAAGCTGAAAGTGGGGGTAATAGACAACCCGCAGCAGCTCTTCGGACAAGATAAATTAATGATGATTTTTGATAATACTCCCATACCGGAAGTGGTAAAGGAGATTGAACAGAAAACAGGAATACGGATAGAACTTGACAAAGGGCTGGAAAAGAATCTGGTAACAACCCGGATGGACAGCGAAAACGCTACGGAAATCGTACGTGAACTGGCATTCCTGTGCGGATGTAGTTACGAAACGCTGGAAGAAGGGACACACTACAGACTGTATAATGAGTAAACTGAAACTGTACCTCATACTGACAGTGGCTGTTGCTTTATGCGGAATGACCGGACTATACGGACAGGGTTCCAGACCGGCGCAAACGGTAGCAGAAGAAACGTTGCAAGTCAACGCTTCTTCTGCTACTGTGCTTCAGTGGTTTCACCGGATAGAGCGGGAGAAGCGTATCGTGCTGTCGTACAATGCGTCGCTCATCGATCTGTCGAGGGTGAAAAAGGTGGAGAAAACGGGAACGATGACGGTAGCCGAACTGCTGGAGGTGGTGCTCGACGGATATGTGTTCAAGACGGACTTTATCCCGCCGCGCAAGCTGGTGATACAGGTCCGAGAGAAAGAGAATTTCTACGTAAGCGGAACGGTGTTCGAGGAAGGCAGCAAGGAACGGCTTTACGGGGCTGTAGTAGCGCTGGAGGACAGCAAGGGTAAACAGTGGAACTGCATTTCCAATAACAACGGGGTGTTTAAGCTGTATGCACCGGAGGGTACCTACAAGCTCACGGTTTCGTACATGGGGTACAGCCCGTACAGCCGGCAGGTCAGAGTGGACAAGGACCGGTTTGTCACCGCACAACTGCAACCGTTGTCGTTCGAGATGGACGAGGTGACGGTGGAGTCGGACAAGCGGAGTGAGGAACTGGGGGAACTGACGCCCTCGAACATGCTTGCCTTCAGTGGCAACGATCTCTTTGCACAGATATGGATTCTGCCGGGGGTGACTTCATCGCTGGCGGGAAGCAACTTTCAGGTAGACGGCGGCAGTTCCGACGAGAACCAGTTTCTGCTGGACGGGGTGCCGGTGTTTCATCCGGGACACATCAACTCGCTGCTGCCGGTATTCAACGGCGATGCGGTGAAGAATATGGTGTTTCACAAGGGATTCTTCGATACGCATCTGGAGGGAAGACTTTCGTCGGTGACGGAAGTCAACCTGAAGGAAGGCAACAAGCAGAAGCATGTGGGTACGCTTACGCTGGACATGCCGGCAGCCTCGGCTACGCTGGAGGGACCCATTGTGAAGAACAAGCTGTCGTACATGGTGAGTGTGCGAAGAAGCTGGCTGGATTTCTTCGACCGGCTGTTTTCGGAAGACAACCGCCTGAACCATGCTTCGTACGACTATAATGCCAAGCTGTCGTATTCGCTTTCGCCGGTAAGCTCACTCAATGTCATGGCGTACGGAGCGAGAGACGACTATCACCTGCCCTTGCTGAATGAGAACGAAAGCACTTCGGTATTGCGCTGGGAAAATCAGGTATACCAGTTGGAGTATCATACGCAGGCGGGGAAGCTGAGCAACCGCACCTCGCTGTTCTACTCGTCGCACTCCAACCGGGCACGAAACGAAATGCTGGGCATAGACGGCGACGGATATGTGCGCAGCGGCATCCGCTCGGTCAACGTATCGACGGAGTTCGACTATACGTTCGAGAATATCTACCGTGCGCAGTGGGGAGCCAAGTACTCGCACGAGGTTTACGATATTGCTTCGTTCGACGGACAGACGGACATACGACACGAGCCCATCAGCCAGGTTTCGCTCTTCTACGACAATCATGTGCGCATCACTCCCCGTCTGTCGGTGCAGATAGGCGTTCACGGAGTGGGCTACCTGCCCCGCAACCATCAGGCGTACTACAGCATCCAGCCGCGCATGTCGCTGAAGTATTTTCCGGGTGAAGAAGACCTGCTGTACCTCAATTTCTCGAAGATGGAGCAGTTCTATCACTGCCTGAGGCTGTTCAGTTGGGACATGCCTACCGATTTCCGCATGCCCAGCATCGACGGTTACAAGCCTCGCTCGTCGGAGCACTACGAGGCAGGATGGAAGCATTTCCTGAACGACGGGATGCTGGAGGTATCGGCTTATTACAAGACACGGCGCAATGTGGTTGCCCTGCGTCCGGAAGTGTTCGTGGAAGACGGACAATGGGGAGAGTATATCATGGTGGGTAAAGGCGACAGCTACGGAGCAAGGATGTACTTCTACAAGAACTGGAAGCGATGGAAGCTGCAACTGTCGTACACGTATGCCCGGAGCCGGGAATGGTTTGCCGAGCTGGCGGACAACGGCAAGATGCCCTCGCTGTACGACATACCGCACCAGTTGAATGCCGCCCTGTCGTACCAGTTGAACACCCGTTCGCTCTTCTCCGTGGGAGGCATGATGCGTTCGGGCAAGGTCATCGACCTGGACGAGAATTTCGATCCGCTGCCCGCCTCGGAGTTCAGGCAGCACCGCATGCCGATGAACTACCGGATAGACGTGGGCTATTCTTACCGGAAATCGTTTGGCGAGAAACTTCTGTCGCTGCGTTTCGGGCTGTACAACGTACTGGGCAATCCGCCCGAAGAAGATGTGCTGAACTTCTATTCCGTACACTGGAAGAGCAACTGCCTGCCTTATGCGGGAGTCAGTTTCCGCTTTTAGCACAGACGAAGGGTGCGCGTTCACTTCATGCGGGCGGCACACTCGCGGCACACCCCTTTCACCATGTAGTTGATGCTGTTCAGGCGGAACCCCTCGGGCAAGTCGATGACAGGGATATGGATGGAACGGAAGCAGAACGTGCGGTGACACACCTCACAGTAAAAGTGCGTGTGCATGTCGTCGACGCTGCATGTATCCTCGTCGGGACAGACCTCGTACTTCAGCGAGCCGCTACCGTCCTCGATGTCGTGCACCAGATGATGAGCCAGGAACAGGTTCAGCGTGCGGAAGATGGTAGAGCGGTCGACGGTGCCGAGCAGCGTTTCCAGCTCGACGAGTGACACGGCATACGAAGCCTCCATCATCGCTTTCAGTACCAGAATGCGCACGGCGGTAGGCTTCACTCCTTTCTTTTCCAATCTCTCGGCATAAAATTCGGTTGTTTCCATAACGTTTTTACTTTTCGGCTGTCTTTTCCGGCAAAGATAAGCATTCCCTATTGCAACCCGGTTGCATCCAGACTGCCCGTGTAATGGATAGACTGACGGTTACGCATGGTGACATAGATATTCGACGAGCCGTCGTCGTATACGTCGACCGAGAACTTGAAATTATCTTCGCTGGTAGTAGCCTCGAACTCAATCCGGTAACGGTCTTTCTTCAGTTCGCTGGAATAATTCTCTACCGGAGCCTTGAAGCGCAGCCCTTCTCCTCCCCCGTAAGGAATCTGATAAGCCCTGCCAAAGTACGGCAGACAGACATCCACGGAATCCTTCTTCATCTGAAGCCCGTAAGGAGAAGTCAGCGGGATGCTCCGTCCGCTCATGGGATAAGCCATGTCGGCATCAATCTTGAAAGTACGGGCTTCCACCTGCTCGTCGACGTAAGCCTTGAGTGCTTCTTTCTTTTCCTCACGAGTCTGTGCACCCGACGTACCTGCCGCCAGCAGGAAGAGTGCGGAAACCATAACATATCGGAATGTTTTCATATACGAATCTCCTTTCTGAAAAACTGTAGGTTGACCGGTGCAAGATAAACAAAAAAAATCTGTTATCCATCTCCACGAGGAAGAATGAATAACAGATTTAATTTAAATTCAGTTATATAACATTACCGAACCTGAATAACCAGGTAGCGAGATACGCTCCAGAACTGGTTAGGATTGGTAATCTTCAGAGTAATCTGTCCTTTGTCGTCTTTGGCAAGTTCGTAAGAACCGGCAGGGTGAGTAGTCAGCAAGGTAGCACGCTTAGAGTACAGCTTGATTTCCTTGTCCTTGCGGATATCGATTTCGGTGAAGTAGTCCTTATTGAACTCATCATCCTTCAGCACGTCGCCACGGTTCAGAATCTTCTGATCCTTCAATTCAGACTTGGTACCGAATACATACCATGCAGTGTTGAGAGCCTTGTCCTGAGCGGCAACAGTCTGAGCCTTCGCCTCATTTTCGGCAGTCAGTTGGTCAACGTTCTTGTTCAGGTCGGAAACAGCCTCATCGAGTTCGGCGATACGGATATTCTTAGAAGCCAGTTCAGCCTGCAAAGTTTCAATCTGGCGCTGTTTTTCTTCCAGTTGTGCAGTCAGGCTCTTGATAGCCTTCTTGAGCTGTGCCGACTGGTAGCTGCTGTTTTTGAGCTGTTTTTCCAGTTTGGCAATCTGTTCGCGGTTCGATTTCAGTTTCTCGCTGATAAACAAGATATCTTCCTTGATCTTGTCGGCGCTCGATTTGTTTTCGATAGCATCTCCCGTAAGGTCTACACGATTTTCAGCCTCGTTGATTTCGCGGAAACCTTCCTGGATTTCATTGAATGAACCCATTATTTCATCCAGTTCGGCATCACGGTTTGACAGCTCGACCATCAGTGAGTCGTTCTGGAGCTTCAACGCATCTTTATTCTGACCGGAGTTGTTGCAAGAAGCAAGTACGGCCGCAGCACATAACGAAAATAAAACAACTTTCTTCATAGTTTCTATCTGTTTAGAATTTATAATTTATTCTTCATTATTCCTCTTTACCCGCCAGTACGATGACAATCTCCCCTCTGGGCTCGGTAGCCGTGAAGTGTGCCACTACTTCCTGCAAGGTTCCTCTCACGCTTTCCTCGTGTATCTTGGAGATTTCGCGGCATACGGAAACCTTACGTTCGGGTCCAAACAGCTCGGCAAACTGCGTCAGCGTTTTCACCAGCCGGTAAGGCGACTCGTAGAAAATCATCGTGCGTGTTTCTTCCGCCAGTGCATTCAGCCGCGTCATGCGTCCTTTTTTCTGCGGCAGGAAACCCTCGAAGCAGAAACGTTCGTCGGGCAGTCCCGAAGCCACCAGCGCCGGAACGAAAGCCGTCGCTCCCGGAAGACACTGTACCTCGATATCGTTTTTCACACATTCGCGTACGATGAGAAAACCCGGATCGGAAATACCCGGCGTTCCTGCATCCGACACCAATGCGATAGTTTCTCCTGCCTTGAGCCGGTTGATAATTCCTTCCACCGCCTTGTGCTCATTGAATTTATGATATGACTGCATGGCATTCTTGATCTCGAAATGCTTGAGCAGAATGCCCGACGTGCGTGTATCTTCGGCCAGCACCAGATCGGCTTCCTTTAATATACGGATCGCGCGAAAGGTCATATCCTCCAAATTGCCTACAGGAGTAGGAACAACGTATAATCTTCCCATACAATGTTTCAATTGTTAATTGAGCAAAGATAGAAAGTTTTTAAATCCACTAGTTAATCTGACTCAATATTTAACAGTTGTTGTATATTAAAATGCTTCAAAGCGGAAAAATCGGACAGAAGATAAGGCTAATTAGCATCACAAATTGTATTTTTGCACAAAATTTTAGACCAATGGTTGTTTTTTCAGAAGATCATACGCATGAAACGTGCCGCAGGGGAAGAATAGAAGTTGTCTGCGGTTCCATGTTTTCGGGCAAGACGGAAGAACTGATCCGCCGCCTGAAACGCGCCACCTTTGCCCGTCAGCGCGTGGAAATATTCAAACCTGCCATCGATACACGCTATTCGGAGCAGGAAGTGGTTTCGCACGACAACAATTCCATTCCGTCGACCCCGGTAGACTCGTCGGCAAGCATCCTGCTGTTCAGCTCGGAGATAGACGTGGTGGGCATAGACGAAGCTCAGTTTTTCGACGAAGGACTGGTCAGTGTATGTAACGAACTGGCAGAACGGGGCGTGAGAGTCATCATAGCCGGACTAGACATGGACTTTAAAGGAGTGCCCTTCGGTCCGATACCTGCTCTGTGTGCCATAGCCGACGAAGTGACAAAGGTGCATGCCATCTGTGTGAAATGCGGCGATCTGGCGTATATCTCGCACCGCACCGTAGCCAACGACAAGCGGGTGCTGCTGGGAGAAAAAGAGGAATACGAACCGCTATGCAGATGCTGTTACCGCAAGGCTCTGGAAGAAGAAGGAAAGATTTAACATTTTCACATTTCCTTCCTTTCTGCCGGATTTCAGGAAGTTGCTTCGAAAAAGAGCAATTCCCATCACAAAGCAGACTTCTGATAATCAGAAACATACAAAATAAGATAAAAATTTATTCAAAAAAAGTCGTCGCAAAGTTTGGCAGTTTCATACAAAACACCTACCTTTGCACTCGCAATCAGGAAATGACTGCAAAACAGGTTTGATTCGCTAGCTCAGCAGGTAGAGCACAACACTTTTAATGTTGGGGTCTTGGGTTCGAGCCCCAAGCGGATCACTCAAACAAAAAGCAAAACAATGAAAACCGCTGATAATCAATCATTATCAGCGGTTTTTCTTTTTATCCATACCGCAAATTGAAGCAGAATACCGCATCTTACTGGAGGTGAAATAGGTGGACTTAATTTCCACATAAAAACAAGTCCACCTGATTGGATTATATTTCACTGATTCTCTGCGTTTTGCATAAAACAAACTCTTTTCAAAACATGTATTTTTACACCATCAAAAAAAAGAAGAGTATGGCAATGCAAAGAAACTATTTTACGGTATTGTTTTTCCTGAAGAAATCAAAGCTGCTTAAAAATGGAGAAGCACCAATCTGTATGCGTATCACAATAAACGGAAAACGTGCAGAGGTACAAATCAAGCGAAGTATAGATGTTACAAAATGGAATACGCAAAAAGAATGCGCGATTGGCAGGGAAAAGAAGTATCAAGAAATAAACCACTATCTTGATACGATAAGAACTAAAATCCTTCAAATTCACCGTGAACTTGAGCAGGACGGTAAACCTATTACAGCAGATATTATAAAAAATATCTATTATGGAGAACACTCTACTCCCAAAATGCTGCTTGAAGTATTCCAGGAACACAATTCGGAATATAGGGAATTAATGAACAAGGAATATGCCGAAGGTACTGTACTTCGATACGAACGTACAGCAAGATATTTGAAGGAGTTTATCAGTGAACAGTATAAACTGGCTGATATTCCATTAAAATCAATCAACTATGAATTTATAACCAAATTCGAACATTTCATTAAAATACAGAAAAACTGTGCGCAAAATGCGACAGTGAAATATCTGAAGAATTTAAAGAAAATCATCAAAACTGCATTGATAAAGAAGTGGATAACTGATGATCCGTTTGCAGAAATACACTTCAAACAGACCAAGTGTAACCGTGAATTCTTAAACGAAATGGAACTTCGCAAAATCATCAATAAAGATTTTGATATTCAACGATTACAAACCGTAAGGGACATATTCATCTTCTGTTGCTTCACCGGTTTGGCTTTCACAGACGTAAAGAATCTGAAAAAGGAACACCTTGTACAGGCTGATAATGGTGAATGGTGGATAAGAAAAGCAAGGGAAAAGACCGATAATATGTGCGACATTCCATTGTTGGATATACCAAGACTTATTTTAGAGAAATATCAATCAAATCCAATCTGCAATGAAAAAGGATTATTACTTCCTGTTCCCAGCAACCAACGAATGAACAGTTATTTGAAAGAAATAGCTGATGTATGTGGTATTCAGAAGAATCTTTCCACACATATTGCAAGACATACATTTGCATCACTGGCTATTGCAAATAAGGTTTCCTTGGAATCCATTGCCAAAATGTTAGGACACACGGACATTCGTACAACTCGTATTTATGCCAAAATAATGAATTCTACCATTGCTAATGAAATGAAAGTACTGCAAAACAAGTTCGCAATATAATTTTCAACCATTATTTCATTTCTTACAGCAAAGATCGCCCTTTGCCACTGCCTGTGCAAGGCGGCCCTGTCGGGCTGGTTGGCCGGAAAAAAATCATCCTCGCTTTGCTCCGGTATTTTTTTCCGCCAAGCCTTGCACCGGTCATTGGCAAAGAACAGCCGGGCCAGTAAGAAATTGAAATACTGGCTCCACGGAGCCGGTCATGTCTAATTTAAATAAAAGAATATGACTGAAGAAGTTGGAAAGAAGGTATGTGAAGGTACAGTAGCAGACCTCATGAAGGACAAGACCGGAAAACAGACGGTTATCACGTTGACAAGAAAGAATGCTTACCGAGTGAAGAAAATCAGAGAACAAGGGACGGATGAAGAAGCCGTCCTTTTTCATTTCCGTAAACGCTGTACGGGAATGGGCTCCTATGTACACACCATCGAAACGGCAGACGGGGAAACAGAACTTCATCCGTCTGAATTTGAAAAATGGGAAGCTGTGGAATTCCTATATCCCGGCTATCTGGAAGACCTGCTTGATGCTGCATACAACGCATACAGATGGAGTTCCTTCGAACCTGAAGCAAGAGCGGAAACAGACATCATGCAATATGAAAAACAACTTGTAGAGGATCTGAAACAGATTCCGGAAGAAAAGCAGAACGAGTATGTCAGTGCATACCATAGCAAGTTCTCTGCCTTGCTGGGCAGTCTCTCACGATGTGCCAGTCCGATGGTGACAGGGCCTGCCAAATTCAACTGCCAGCGCAACAATAAGGCCTTGGACGCATACCAGAACAGATTTGATGAATTTCACGGCTGGCGTAACCGCTTCAAGGCTGCCATGGAAAGGATGAAAGAGGCTGCCAAACCGGAAGAACAGAAGCAGGAAGAGGCATGGAACCGCCTGAAGCGTGACATTGCAAGCAGCGCACAGACCATTCATGATATTGATACCGGTAAAGCAAGAGGATACAGCCGTGCCCTGTTCGTCAGCAGCATCCTTAATAAGGTAAGCACCTATGCAGGAAAAGGAGAAGTGGAAATCGTACAGAAAGCGGTGGACTTCATTACAGACTTCAATGCGCAATGCAAGAAACCGGTTATCACTCCGCGGAACCGTTTCTTCCAACTGCCGGAAATGGCACGGCAGGCCAGACTGAAACTTCAGGAAATCAGAGAACGGGAAAACCGTGAACTGAAATTTGAAGGCGGAACGCTGGTATGGAACTATGAGGCAGACCGCCTGCAAATCCAGTTTGACAATATTCCGGATGACCAGAAGCGAAAAGAACTGAAATCATACGGTTTCAAATGGTCACCGAGATACCAGGCATGGCAACGGCAGCTTACGCAGAATGCTGTATATGCCGTCAAAAGAGTGTTGAACCTTCAAAACCTATAAGACATGAAAGACCAATTGAAATATGTAATCGATTCCCGCTACTTCAACGGAAAATGCCTGACTCGCATGGCCGATGGAATCCACAATGACCATGGCGGTGAAACTCTTGAGGAGCTGCGAATACGGGAGAATAACCCTTTTCTGATTGCCATTCCCCGATTTAGAATTGAAAAGATGTTACGTATTTATCGTGAATCTTTGGAGAGGCCATTCAAGGAAATCACTGAAGAAGACTTCTTTTACTTTACAGATGATACACCTTTGTTATATTTAAGGGACGGTTCATTTTTTGTTGATGAACCGCACTATGTAAATATATATCCTTTCCACTTTGAGCGAGACGGGCGCTATTTCCATGGACTGCGCTCTATAAAAACTCCGAAAAATGAATTAGACAGACAAATTGACCGATGCATGAAAATCATGAATAGAAAAGCAACAATTCTAAAAGTCAATCCTTTACATTCTGTTTCAAGTAAATCGGATTGCCTTAAACTTATTCCTTATTACTTTTCTGTGGATGGAAAACAGCCTGCATTCATCTGTAATCTTGTCATCCAGTCAGACTACAAACAGACAAGGACGGACATGGCGAATATTCTGAGAAGTCTTCGCAGTAACCATTTCCTGTTCTATAAAGGAAAAGGACGGTACGAAACTCCGGACGAACTGATAGACTATGTATCTCGTAAGAAACTCACTCTTATTTCAGACGGACACTTTCTTCAATATCCTCCCGGCAGGGAATCCGCAACTTTCATCGGACACATCAAGGAGACATCAGAGGAATTTCTTTTCCGAATCTATGACCGTGAATATTTCCTGTATCTCCTAAAAAGATTGAGGACAGTGAAAAAGGAATCCGCACAAGAACAAATAAATATCAAATCATAACATTCGGGGGAATGCGGTAGAATGACTGCTGTATTCCCTCATAAAAACAATACAAGTATGAACAAATCAAACACTCTATACTGGGAAACAGCCACAGATCCGGCTGAACGCATTGAGGTCAGACTCGTCCTGAACAGTTATATCGACAATGATAATCTGTATGCAGGACTTGAATCCCGGTCTAAGGAGAATCCGGAATGCTGGGAATCCTACACGGACATCACCGTCAACCTCAATTCCCTTCCCCCGTTCCATGCCTATGTGGACAACCGGGACTGCAACAGACATGTACATGATTTCCTGACCAGTAACAGAATAGCGGAGCCTGCCGGATTTGAATATCAGGGATTCAGAATGTTCCGCTTCAATTCTGACAGGTTGAAGGAACTTGCACCCGAACAGTTCAAGACAATCAGCGCCAAACTGCCACCACAGGATGACATGATAAAGGACATCATCTATCAGGAAAGACATTTCCCTTTGAGAACTGTTCAAGACATTCACGGAATATATCTTGTTTCAAGCAAGGAACTGGAAGAATCTCTGATCGAAGGAGTACGGAACCTGGATGCTGCGGCAAATGAACTGCTGGATGGCATCTGCCTGTTCTGTTCCACACAGGAACTGCGCTATCTTACGGATGCAGAACTGATAGAAACAATCTACGCACAATAAAAAGGAGGAACAAATATGAAAACCGGAGACATTGTATTTCTGAGACGTCCCTATAAGGGATACCGTGCCGTCGAACTGATGGAAAGACTGGAATGCCGCTGGCTGGTCAGGATTGTTGAGAGCGGTCTTGAACTGGAGGTATATGAAGATGAACTTATATCAGAATTTTAATACGGATAAAGTGTTATGGAAAAATATCAGTTTGCATTCCATTCGGAAATAATCGGCTATACCTCACCCCATATCGGCGAGGTCAGAAAAGCCATACACAGAAAAGTGGAAAAGGAAAAGTCTGCCGCCATAAAGAATGATATTGAGCTGCACATGTATAAGGTACATGACGGCATACCGGTTCTCCTTAACACCTGCTACCTGTATGATGAAAAAGGATGTATGGTACACGGAAGTATCAAGGGAACCAAGGATTATCTGCTTGAGGCATGGAGATACCATACAAACAGACATTCCAAAGGTTTCAGTTCCACAAGAATCAGGCCCTGCACGACAAGCAGGGCTTTTTCGTTTGTATAACTCTTAAAATCAGGAATCATGAACCAGACATTACAACTTACAGACTATATTCCACGCTATGTAAGCCTCTACTACGTGGACTACCGGGATGATCTTGATGAGCATGAAGACATCCAGGAGGAATGCATCCGTTCCAACAATATGGAAAAACTCTATGAAAAGGCATACGAATGGTATGAGGAACAGGAAAGCTCAAACATGCACGACTATCTGGAGGAGACAAGAAAGAATATGGAAACGGACAATTTAGCCGGAGAGTTTGAAGAGCATGAAGATGAAATCAGGGAACTTATCTACGACCGGAACGATTCCGACCCGGTAAAGGACCTGATACACAACTCGTCCGTCACTAATTTCTTCTATTCGTTCGGAGTGGAAATCAGCGGATACCTGACCGGTTGTTCACTGCGGGGAGAATCAGTCGCCATGGCCTGCCATAAAGTACGCCGGGCATTGCATCTGAAAAAGGGGCAGTTTGACGAGAAGATTGAAGAACTGGTAGAGAATGCCACATACGGCGGAGAACTGCGCATCTACTTCAACGCCATGTTTGACAGGCTCATCAGCCAAGACCCTGAGAACGATTTCAAAAGTATCCGTTTCCACGGGAATGTAGTGGTGGCCATTGCCGACAGCCGGAACGGTTCCGGACATCATGTACGGATTCCGTTGGACATCACTTTCCCTTTCCGAAGGGAGAACCTGTTTGTCGATTCACAGGTACACTATTCCTATGCCAATGAAGTCTGTGGCATGACCAATGACTGGTGTGATTCCACAAAATGGGAAACGGGCATGATACCTTTTACCGAATCTGTCCGAAAAAGCCGGATGGTTGAATACAAGAAACAGGAAGCCGCTTACGAGCAGATATTCCGAAGCGGAAAATGCACCTTCGGTGACATGAACTACAAACGCCACCGTGACGTGCGATATTCTAATGAATATCCTGCCGGATGCAGATGCCCTCATTGCGGTACTTTCTGGATTGACTGAAAAACAAAACAAAAAATGAGAAATATAGATATACCAAAACTGTCAATAGGAACAAAAGTCTACTGGCACGATCCTGCCGGAGAGACTTCAGGCATTTATGAAATTCTGATAATGCCGGATATAGAAGAAATGACGAATGAAGAACTTGAATATGATGATCTGATTCTTCTTATAGGTGACGGATTCAGTGAAGCTGAAGTATTCATTAGCGAACTTGATATTTTATATTGATAAGACAATAAACATTTCAACCACTAAAAACTACAAAAATATGAAAATCTGTTGTTCACAAGAGCATTACGACAAGGTCGTTCAGTATGCAAAATCTATTAATGACAAGACTCTGGAAAACTGTCTTGAACGTCTTAAGCAATGGGAGAAGAACGAGAACCGTCCATGTGAAATCGAACTCTATTACGACCATGCGCCGTACTCATTCGGATTCTGCGAACGCTATCCGGACGGGAATACAGGCATTGTCGGAGGACTGCTGTATCATGGAAATCCGGACGAATCCTTTGCCGTCATCATGGAACGTTTCCACGGATGGAGCATACATACCTGACATATATGCGACAGTCTGTATTAGGGAGCCTCATGCAATATGGGGTTCCCTTTTTTTATGCCGGAGACATGATGACAGCATCCTCATTTCTTGCTGCAAAAATAGCTGTTTGCCGCGCAACTCCCGCAAGGCGGCCCTGCCGGGCTGGTTGTCTGGAAAAAAATCATCCTCGCTTCGCTCCGGTATTTTTTTCCGCCAAGCCTTGCAGGGATGCGGGCAAACAGACAACAGGAACAACAAGAAATAAGAATGCCTGTACCTTACAGGCAGACAATATATAACAATAAAAATCAGAAGTCATGATTACAGACAAGAAGACACAGAACAGGCTTCACGCGGAGACCGAAACAGAACTGTTCTCCATCAGACAAAGGAAGGAAGCCGTCACAAGGATGCTGGACATTCTGAAAGAAACTCCTGAATACCTGCAGGTTATGAACCATATACCGGCTTATGCCATGGATGACGATACGTCAGAATGGTGGAAATCGGAAGAATCGGAAAATTTCATGAACTCACTCCTGGAAGTGATGGAAAGCTATACTCCGGACGGATACAGGTTCGGACCGAAATCCGGCACGGCCGACCTTTACGGCTACTGGGAAAGCAAGACCGGACGGACAACCCTCTTCCATCTGCTTTTCAGTCTGGAAAGCGGATATGAATGGGGAAAAGGTCTTTCCCATGAGAAAACGGACGCATTCTACAAGGAAATAAAAGAGAAATTTCATAGAGAGGGATTCGACACGGACAGAACCGGCTGTACATCACAGGCCATGTATCTTGTAAAAGGAAAGACACGCCTGTACGTGCATCCGATGGAAATAAGCGGCTACTGTGAAACACTGCATATCCCACAGATTACAACCATACTGAAAAAAGGAGGCCGTACATTCCGTCTTGTAAAGGATACGATAGCGGAAGAGGTGTATTCCTTCACCGATGAAGAAGAAATGGAATATTACCGTGCCAGATACGGAACGTGCATCCACCGGAATATACTGGATGCCTTCAGCAACCGCCGGGCAGGGAAAGAGGACATACTTTCCATGATGGCATCACGGATAAATGTGGCGACGACATCACATCTTCACGGTATCGGATATGATTCGCCTGCATACAGGTTCGTGCATGAGGCATACGACAGACTGGTAAACAACGGAAAGCTGAAAGAGAATATCAAGAAGACAGGTTGCTGCAACATCATAATGGCCACTTCAAATACCAACGCAATATGAGACTGAATTACAATGACATGCTGCTTCTAGCAATATGGGAATACAACAGAAGACAGGACGAGGATCTGACGCTGGAACTGTTTCAGGAAACATTCGGACAGGTTCCCGGCGCACATTTCCATGACAAATGGGTGCATTATTACAACAAGAACCTGCTGATGATGGCCGCCTATTTCAGGGGTGAGGAAGAAAACGGCCAGAAATTCTGTGATATGATCACCCGACAGGTTGAACGCTATACACAAAACAGGAGGAGAACAGGATGAATACAAAGATACGATATGACCTTGACAGTCTTGAACTGGCAAACGGTGACTTTGGGTATCCCATTACAGAAAAGGAAGTACGGAAAGTGAACCGTATGCTGGAACTGATGGAGAATGTCCGAAGCAGGCAGATGTGCCCGACAGAAGGAGACTGCGTTGAATTTGTCACACGTTCTGGTGACTATTTCGGAAAGGCTCATATAGAACGGATAACAGGCAAATATGCGGATATATGCCTGATACCGGAAACGGTATTCTGTTTCGATGACATGGGAAAAGCCGCCTATGATACCACCGGAAGTCCCTGGACGCAGGTCAATATCCGGAACATGAAACCCGCAGGTACAGAAATCCGCATATTCAGGACATGGGGATTCGGGAAACGCAGCAATACGGGCAGTCTCAGGTTCGATGCTCCGGTCAGGAAATGGGAATACAGAGAACCGAATCCGTTGTATGACGGTTACACCACCCGTAACTGGTTCCGCTATCATATCATGAAACACCGGGACAGGGAAAGGACGGGCGAATACACCTTCCGCAGCGATTCATTCACGCTGTACAGCCGGAGCGAGCTGGACGAGCTGGCCGCAATCCTGAAAGGCAGACTCTACAAGGGAATCCTGCCTGACTCTCTTGTACTTTGGGGATACCGCATGGATATTAAGGAAATATCACGTGAGCAATGGAACGGTATGGGACAGCACGGACAAATCCGTATGAAATTCATGGGATACGGTCCCGTCAGAATACACACGGACAATGAAAACCATACCGTAACAGTATACAGAATCAACGACAGTATATAACCAATTATAAAATTAAGGAATATGGCACGATATGAAATCTCCAACGAAGTCAGGCCGCTCGACAGGCTCATCACAGGCTTTGCCTCCTCATGCGGCTATGAAATACAGACCGTATTCAACGACCTGCTGCGTTTCATCATCCATGGCTTCTCTCCGGGAGCACCGCCAATAAGCAACTGGAAATACAAGCGTCAGCAAAATGCCTCGTTCATGGAAATGACAGCCGAATGGACACGTATCATGCAGAAACAAATCGGCAGGTCGGGCTGGTTCGACGCTTTCGGTGAACTCCACATGGCTTATTGCTCAAAACCGGGACAGCAGGCAAACGGACAGTTCTTCACGCCGTCACATATCTGTGAACTCATGGTCATGTGCACGGCAGGTAAAAAAGAGACCGGACAGAGGATGGGAGATCCCACATGCGGCAGTGGAAGACTCCTGCTGGCATACCATGCGCATAATCCGGGAAACTATCTGGTCGGAGAAGACATCAGCCGGACCTGCTGCATGATGACCGTATGCAACATGCTCGTCCACGGATGTGTCGGGGAAGTGATCTGTCATGACAGTCTCCAGCCGAAGGCATTCACCGACGGATGGAAAGTCAACCAGGCTCTGCCCTTGACGGGAATACCTTCTATAAGACGCATGAAGGAAGAGGAATACAGGAATCCTCTTCCGGAAAATATCGGACGCTTCAAAGAGGCAGTCCGTATCATCAACCTATTGGACAAATAATTACCAACCTTTTAAAAAATATAATTATGGAAGCTTTAGCAACATTGAACAATCAGAGACAGTTTGATTTCCAGAACAACGGAATCGAAGTAATGGACCTTGAAACACTACAGCGTACCTACAAGGAGAACGACATCTACGGCAATCCGGTCAGGGGTATCTACCACTACCAGGTCATCCAGCGCATGACGGACATCTGCCGCCGTCACAACCTGAACTATGAGGTGGAGGAAATCTTCGCCGCCCAAAACAAGAACCGTACACAGCCCGGTGTGGTCATCCTGCCGCAGGTGGAACAGACCTATGGAGAGAAGGCGGTAGAGGCACATGTACTGCGCAGAATCTTCACCACCATCCGTATTCTGAACGGGGATACCGATGAACTGACAACCACATTAGTGGTAGCCTACCATCAGGACGGTATTCAGGCGGCAATAGGTCCCTGCGTACGTATCTGCCACAACCAGTGTATCCTTTCACCCGAACGAAGCGTTGCCAACTACGGCAAGGACAAGGTGACTACCGAGGAACTGTTCGGGAAGGTGGATGACTGGATGCGCAATTTTGAGCGTGACATGGATGCGGACAGAAGCCGAATCCAAAGGCTCAAGGAAAAGGTGTTGGCACCCGGTGAATTGTACATGATCATCGGTATGCTGACGGCTTTGCGTGTATCCCATGACAGTGCAGACAAAAGACTGGCATCACAGGTGGACACCTATCCACTTAACCAGGGACAGATTTCCGTGTTTACGGAAGAACTGCTCAAACTCTCACTTGAACAGCCACGCATTACAGCGTGGGATGTCTACAATGTAGCGACAGAAATCTACAAACCGGGAAAGACTGATTTTCCTGCCATGATTCCACAGAACGGAGCAATGGCCGATTTCCTGCTTTCATATAACCAGAATTAGAACCTGAAACCGAATACGACAGACCCGGTTCCGTCACCAGCGGAATCGGGCTTTGTCGTTTATCAACCATAATAATAAGATATGGCAGCAAGTAACAGAATAAAGGCTGAAATGTATATCCTTTTCAGCTGCAACGCATGGCACGAATACAGTTCATTCGAGCCAAAAACTATTTTCTTTCCATAAAAGTCTATAAAATATCTCCCCACTCACATATTTGAGAGCAGAGAGATGAGAGAGATTTTATTTAAAATTGAAAAGAAAATTTTTTATAGAGCACTTTTATATAAAACAATAAAATAATGAATATATGTCCTTGAATAAAATTTTAATATTAAAATTATCAAATTACATAAAATAGAAGGTTTGTCTATTCTCATTTGAAAAAATACCAGATTTTTGTTTATTCTCGATATTGAGTATTATCTGTTTTTATTATCAAATGATATTCTATTTTAGCTTTTTGCTATACAATACCAAATTCCATCTTCATTCCATTCTTGTCTTATTTTATCGTGTCTACAAAGAAAAAGTAATGCTCTATAAACTGATTGATTACTTAATTGGCAGATTGAACTTAATTCTGTAAATTGACAGCGTCCCAAATGTTTTATTACTCCATATACCTGTTCTCTCTCCTGCTTAGCATTATTTTGATCCATATTTATACTCTTTACATTATCTTCCTGTTGATTGTAAGTATTCCCGTTTCTTCACTTCATATTGTGCATAACTTTCCACATAGTGGTCTCGACTTTGCTGATAGAGACTTTGAGCTTCAAGCAAATCGCTCATTGTACAGGTCCCAGCTTGATAATAATCTGATTGCAAACGTAAATTCTCTTCAGCTTGTCCAATACTCTCAATAGCTATCTCCACTTGCTTATAAGCATCCGTCACAGCATTCCACGTATTCTGCATACGTATAATAAGCAACTGGCTCTGATCTGTAAGTAGGTTCTCAGCATTACGCACCTTTAACCGCTGCTGTTTCATATCATGACTTCCCCCCCACCATTTGGTTAAAGGTACACTGACTGTTACACCACCTATCCAAAAAGGATGAGAATGATCCATCCAGTCATCATAGATAAACCCTCCGCCAATAGCCACAGTAGGAAGATTCTTACCAACGGTCATTTTATATTCCAGATTACTGGCATCTAATTGTTTATTCAATAAACGGTATTCAGTAGTAGATGCCAATGATGACTCAGGTAGACAGTATAATCCATCAGGAGGTAAAGGCAAACTTCCATCCATGCTCACGGTTACATCTATACTATCTTCTGCTTGACCAATATATTGTCCCAACAAACTACGGGATACTTTTAACGCATTCTCCACAGAAATATAATTGCTCCGTGTCTCATTTTTACGAAGTTGCACCTGTAATAAATCGTTTCGATCAGAAATACCAGATGCAACTGCAGCATCCACATCATTACGTATTTGCTCTAATTGTGTCTGGATAGCGGAAAGCGTACGCAACTTTTCTTTTAACATTACAACTTGCCAGAAGTATTGTTCCACAGTAAGCCGAACCTCATCTTCCGATTGAGCACGCTTAAGGCGGTTAACCTCTACATTTACCTTTGCCAATTTGTTACCATGAACTATCTGGCCACCAGTAAACAAAGGAAGAGAGGCGGTCACTCCCCCAGATAATCCATTTTTTACAGCAGACAACCGCTGCCCTGCCATATCTACTTCAACCAGTCCTTTGTCAGCTAAAAAACCAAGTCCTGTAGCACTCACAGAAGGAAAATAATTAGTAAAAGCCGATTTCTTTTGTTCTTTTGCAGCGCGCAAATCATTATCAGCATTCTTAATCCGGACATTATTCTTCAATGCCATCTCCACACATTCATCCAATGTATATTGGGTCTGTGCTGAAAGAGTGAGAGGGACAAATATACAGCCTCCTAACATCAGACACAGACGATACATACATATTTTTAATCTATCCATAGTAAATTCAGTAATATTTTTAATTAATAAATTCATTATTGTAATTCCAATTCAGCAGCTTTTGCCCGTTTTTTACTTGAACCTCTGAAAAGAAGCTGATAGGCACATGGCAACACCGTGAGAATAAAGACCATTGTAATAAGTGTGCCATAACAGATAACAGTACCCATCGGCATCCATAAACTAGAACGACCGAGTATCATTGGAATCACTCCCATAGAAGCAGCAGCTGACGTTAGGAAAATGGGACGCATACGTCTACGTGCAGAATGATAAATAGCCTGTGAAGAAGTCATACCTTCGGTGGCACGAAGTTCCTCCGCATAATCGAACATGATAATACCATTACGTACAATAATACCCATTAAAGCAACCACTCCTAAAGTAGAGGTCATGGTAAGGTCACATCCTTGTATTAAAATACCTGCTGCTGTACCAAAGACACACAAAAACATGCTTACAAATATGAGGGAAGCAAGATTAAGCTTATGAAAATGAATGACGAGAATGAAGAAAATAATAACAGCAGCAAAAATCAAAGCAGAAATAATTTGCGGTACTTTTTCGACGTTATCTTCCAACTCACCTCCATATGTCAATGTTACGCCAGGAGTTAAAATCAAATCCTTCAGCTTTTCATGCACTTGCGTCGTAACAGCCATACTATTCATACCTCGTTGCAGTTCAGCTTGAACGGTGAGGGTGAAAACTCCATTACGATGACATAATTGTCCATTCTGCCATGAAGGAATCACATCAGCAACCTGACGTAATGGTACACTCCCTAATCCTCCTATAACAGGTATTAGTTCATCACGTACATCGGTGAGAGAGGCACTGTCTGCACGTTCACTTTTCAGTTTAACGGCAATATCATAATCTCCATCCCAAACTGTGGCCACAGTAAATCCGTTACCGTATCGCATAGCTAGTGTTGATTCAACATCAAGATTGTTAACTCCCAAGCGCGTTGCTTCATCTTCATGCAATACGACCTTAGTGGCTGCTTGTGGCTCATTAAAGTCACTTTGTACCAACACAAGTTGCGGCATTTGTCTTAATATAGAAATAAGAGTATCAGCATCATGTTTTACTGCTACAGGATCTTCTCCAGTAAGACGCAATTCAATAGGATAAGTCGCTTCACTATAGCTCAATTGTTTGAAACGAACACGAGCATCTGGGAAATAATCTGTGTATGTTGGAGCATACTCATTCAAAACATCTACAGTAGCATTAATATCAGTAGTATTAACAATAAATTGAGCAAAATTTGATCCTCCAACTTGGGGAGCATAACTACTGTGAAAACGTGGAGACGAGCATCCTTTGAAAGAAGCTACACTTACAATGCGCGGATCTCGGCGCAATATGTGCTCCAGACTATCTGCTATTTCAGCAGTACGCTCTACTTTTGTTCCGGTAGGTAAATATATTTCTACGGCAAACTGATTTCGATCGGCACAAGGCAACAACTGCTGTGGAAGCTTATTCATCAGCCATGCACCTACAACAATAGAAAGAATCCCGACACCAATGGTAAGTTTGGGATGTGCAAAACATTTATCAAATATCTTATTATAAACATTCTGTAACATCTCAAGGAAAGAGAAGGATTTCTCAGTTTTCTTTTCCATCGGCTTGCGGATAAACCAGAACTGCATGAAAGGAACCAACAAAGTAGCAATTAAAAGTGACACAAATAACACGATGGTTGTAGCCCAAGGAAAACTTAGCAAAAGATCGTTGAGTAATCCTTTAGTAGTCATTAAAAACGGAAAGAATGTAATGCTGATAGCCAGTGTAGCAGAAAATATTGATTTGAAGAAATGTGTCGTACTTTGAATGGAAGCATGCCAACGTGACATTCCTGTACTGATATTCTCTAAATAACTATCTATAATAACAATAGAATTGTCCACAATCATCCCCAAAGTCACAATCAAAGCGGCTAAAGTTACTGTATTCAACTCAATATCTAAGGCATAGAATAGTCCTAAAGAGATAAAAATAGAAATTGGTATAGTAGAAGCAGCTACCAATGCCACACGTACTGGAAGTAACAATACTACTACAATTATTACAGCCATTACAGCAATAAGTAACTCATGTAAGAAATTCTCAACACTGTCACCTACAACTTGACTTTGATCAGTAATCCGATAAACTGTTACGTCAGAAGGTAATTCTTTTTGAAAATCAGTCAATATTTTATTAATATCGTCACCCATTTTTACAATGTTCTTACCTTTTTTCATCTCAACAGATAATAACAGACATTTACGTCCGTTATTGGTAATATAGCTATCTGGGTCAGGATACTCCTTTACAACTCGGGCCACATCTTTCAAACGAAGAACATTACCTTGTGAATCAGTATAAACAATTTGTTCTTGTACATCATAAACTGTATTTAATGACTTAGCTACATAAATAGGATACTGAAGTTTATCTGTTTTCACTCGTCCCCCACTTGTAGTAAATCCCTTTCTCATAAGTGCAGCAGCAATAGTTTGTTCCGTCAAACCGTATTTAGCAATCCTGTCTGGGTCTATATAAACAGAAATCTGTTCATTTTGCATTCCTTTTATTGTCATTCGTCCTACTGCAGGAATGGTACGTAAACGATTCTGTAATAGATCCATATAGTCATCTAATTCACGATAAGTCTTATCTGTACTTTCCATTGTAATCAATAAAGCTGAAGTATCACCGAAATCATCGTTAACCACCAAAGCTACAACATTAGACGGAAGTTGCGATTTAAATTGTGATACACCATGCTTGAACTTACTCCAAAAGGCATCCTTATCCTGAAGTTCATCGTTTAAGTATACTTGTATATAGGTAATACCATCACGACTTTTCGAGTTGGTTTTCGCTTTCTTCACTTCCTTGAAAGTAAAAATATAATCCTCAAGTGGCTTAGTCACTTGCTCCAACATCTCTTGTGCGGTATTACCAGGAGCAATAGCTACTACGATACCTTGACGGATTGTAAAATCAGGAAATTCATTTTTACGCATTTCAGGTAGGCTATACATACCAAATGCAACAAGACAAACTACTACTAGAATTATGATTTGCCGATAGTGCATAGCCCATTCGACTACATTACGTTTTTTACTCATAAACAAACCTCCGTTCCTTCACTTACTTTTTGTTGTCCTTTAACTATGATTTCATCACCAACATTCAATCCTGAAAGCACTATTACTCCATTGGCTGTAAAATCACCACAACGTATAATACGTTTAGTAGCTTTTCCATCTTTGGTTACCCAAACAAAGTTGTTGTTATGTTCATCCAATTGTATAATGCCAGCAGGAATAACACATGGGGAAACGTCCTGACTTGTTGATGAGAGTAAAGACACTTCTGTAACCATTCCGGGCATCAATCCTGTAGTAACGTCTTTTACACGTATTTTTACATCGTATGATCGTGAAAGAGGATTTGCTACAATACCTTTTTCTTCTACAACACCCGTTAATATCTTTCCATCTAAAGCCGGAACTTTCATTTCTGCGTTTTGGCCTATAGTAATAGTTGAAATTTCTGTTTCAGGTACTGATATCTTCACTTTGAGCTGAGAAGTTGTTACCAATTGAGCAACAGGAGTACCAGGCATTACATTCTGTCCTACTTCAATGTCCTTTCTTGAAATAACTCCACTATAAGGTGCATACAATTTACAGTCATGTAAATTCTTGGCTGCAATTTCTTCCATAGAACGGGCTTGATCCAACCGACTTTGTGTTTCCACCCACTTAATTTCGGGCAAACTTCCTTTTTCATACAATGACTTCATTCGACGATAAACATCCATAGCTTGACCAAGAGAAGCTTTAGCAGCATTATAGCTGCTCTGCATGGAAGTGGGATCAAGCTCAGCTATCAGTTGTCCAGAAGCCACCTGCTGACCTAAATGTATTTTTAACGATTTTACCGTGCCTGCAACAGAAAAACTAAGTGGAGTCCCATTTTCTTCTTCTGCAGTGCCCGAATAACGACCTGTTTGTAAACTGTTTCCATTTTCCATAACAGTCATCAATTCAACTTTCACTTTTTGTGAGGACTTCTCTTCACTCTCATTATTTTGGCATCCAATTGTTGTAATAGCCAAAAATAAAATAACTGACAAAAAAATCTTCTTCATTTTCAATTAAATAAAATATTTATATTGTATTTCTTTGATGCAAAGGAAAAGTGTTTAAGCTTAAGACTGGTTCTCCATAACACATCAAAAATGTGCCATATCAAAACATTGTATTCAAAAAAGAAAGAGCAAACATTAATTTGTCAAATCAGAACATCAAAGTATTCTATAAATGCCATTATTTTGTAAATAAAAAACTGATAATTAACAAAAAACGTATGCATGATTTGTCCATAACAGACCATTTTACGGAAATAAAATAAAGTCTAATTGAAAACTTATATTTATGAAATCTATAAAAGTATCTATCTTTTGCATTATATTCCTTTTATGGACATTATTTCCTCAAAAAGGTATGGCAATATGTGAAAGAACTCCGTTGGAAAATGAAGATATTAAAAGCTGGTATATAGGAATAGAAAACGGATTTCCTTTTGATACAAGTTTTGGAACTGACAAGGCACGATTTGGATGGAATATTATACCATATGTAGGCTATCGTTTGAATTCAATACTCTCATTAGAAGGACAAGCTTTATGGGGTAAAGTACATTTAAGTTCTTGCGAAGAGCAAAGTCACTATCTGTTCAGTAAATGGAATAATAATGATTTGCAAAGTAATGTATTTATCCAACAATATACAACTCGATTAAATATAGACCTATTAAAATTTTTAACAAATTTGTTTTAGCAGATGATTATTTGAGGGTTCTTCATCAATTTCTGTTATTGATACTCAAGTAACTATTCAAACTATTAAAGACAAACATAAATTACATAGAAACAATACGAATTGGCATTTTGGTATAGGTGAAAATCTTGAATCTTTATACCGAATTACAAAAACCTTTTAATTGGGATATATACTAATATTCATACTTTAACAAATAAACAACTATATAGAATTCCGAACAGTGATTACAAATCCAATTACATGAGAATATAGGCTTGAATATTGGCTGTTATTTTGATAAACGACATTAATTAAAAACAAAAATAAATTATTTATATCATAACAAACTTATACAACAACATTATGGATGATATTAAAAAAGGGGATTTGCAAGATCCGGAACTTCTCAAGGCTCAATTGTATAATAATGGAGATATAGCCATCGTAAATAATATAAAAGAATTTGAAACTACTATTCCAGCTGATTTAGCAATTCAGATGAAAATATATGTTGTGATTCTACTTTTGGATGGAAAAGCCTCAATAGATTTAAATGGAACGACATATACATTATATAAGGATGATTTGTTAGTTTGCACGCCAAATAATATTGTTCAAAAGCTATTAACCAGTCTAGATTTCAAATGTTATTGTATCTGTATATCACCTACTTATTTAAGTAAAATATCTCCAATATCAAAAAACGCATGGGATGTTAAAATTCTTTTTGAGAAAAAACCTGTATATACGTTAAAGTCAGAAGAAGTTATTACCTTTAGCCAATATTACAACTTATTATGTTCTAAAATGAACCTACCTTCCTCTATACAAACTAAAGTTATAGATGCTTTAATGACGGCCTTTCTATATGACATGCAAAATATTCTTAATAGAATGGTAAAAGAAGAAATACGTTCATTTACTTCTGGAGAATACTTGTTTAAACAGTTTATAGGGTTATTAGAAAATTCTTTCCCCAAAAGTAGACGTGTAGATTTTTATGCAGACAAACTACACGTCAGTTCAAAATACTTATCGTCAGTATGCAAAAAATGTAGTGGAAAACCATCTTCAAAAATAATTGATATATATGTACAAAAAGATGTCGAACATTTGTTAAGACACACAATGAAAAACATTAAAGAAATAGCCTTTCAATTAGATTTTCCAAGTCTTTCTTTTTTTGGGAAATACGTCAGGAAACATTTTGGTATGTCACCAAGATTATATCGAGAAAATGCAATAAAAAATACAAAATGATCTAAAAATAATATCCAAACAAATTATGATAAAATTCGAAATTTCACACCTATATTTTTGTAACTTTACAAACAATAATGACTTGTAGTCAATATCAATAGCACTTGATGTTATATTCAATGCTATAATTTCAAAACTCAAGAATTTAGGAACAATTTCTTTTCTTGATACGTTTTCTGATTCATAGACTATATTGCTCCAAACACATTTGTATATTTTGAAATAAAGTTGCATATACAACAATTGTAATATAAACGTTTAATATATTCTTTAACAAGCAAATATCAATAATATATAATTTCTAATTCTACCATTTATATGAATAAACTTTTGTTAACAAGATTGACTTTATTGGGAATCTATCACGAGATTTCTGTCTATGTAGAAAAACATAGATATGACTGGAAAAAACATGTAATTTGGGGATTGTTTATGCTTATACAAGCAATGTGTTTTTGTACTTACGCAGCTTCGGATCTACAGAAATGGATGATTTGGACACAGCCTATTGACTATCCCAATGGGACGCAACAGTATGCTGTGTTTCGTAAAAATTTCTATTTAGAGGATATAGATTCAGGAAGTGTGGAGGCAGAAATATTTGCTGACTCTCGGTATCTATTATGGATTAACGGAAAATACGTTTCACGTGGTCCAGTACGCTTCAACCCGAAAAGCCCGGAATACGATGTGATTCCAGTAAAAGACTATTTACGAAAAGGACAAAATGCTATTTCGGTATTGGTGCATTCTTTTGGTAATAGGGTATGTGGACGTATAATGTATCATGAACCAGGATTAGCTATCCAGTTACTTAAAGATAGTGATCCGTTTCTTGTAACCGATTCAACTTGGAGGTATTCAACTAATACACGATATCTACCTTCAGGTTGGGCAAGCAATTCTTTTCCAGATAAGATTGATGCAAGGATTGACAACGAAGAATGGCTAGAGGTAGGCTTTGATGACAGTCATTGGAAAGCAGCCTGTGCAGTATCAGGAGAACGTTGGGGGAAGTTTCGGAAATCGGAGATACCATTGTGTATGGAGGAACGGATAGACAATCCAATAGATCTGGCAACAGGAAAGTGTATTCAGTTTCCTTATTGTCTAAAACAGGGCAAGGAGCTTGCTTTGGACTTAGGTGCGATGTCGATGGCTTATACAGATATAGAACTGACTGCCAATGCTGGGATTAAACTAAATATTCGTTATAATTTGCGGTGTAAGAATGGACATCCGTATGAAGCATTCGGAGATGGGAATACTTATATAACTCGTTATGGATTACAACATTTCATCACGACTGATCAGTGGTGTTGCAGGTATGCTGTTCTTAAAATTGATAGCGGTGAAGTAGAAATAAACCGCCTGTCGTTTGTAAATCGTCGTTATCCATATCAAAGGTTGGGTAGTTTTACGTGCAGCGACTCGTTTTTCAATGATTTATGGGAAATGAGTGTACATACTATTGAAACCGTTTCAGATGATGCTTATGGAACAGATGCTCGCGAACGCAACGAATGGATACAGGATGGCCATAAGGCTAGCTTCTCTGTTTCTAGTGTGGCATTAAGTGCTCCTTCTTTTGCAGGAAAAACGGATGTGGCCTTATTAAAGAGTATGTTGCGTCATGCTGCTTTAACTCAATTAGAGGATGGTATCTTGTTAGCTACATTCCCAACCGATCGAGGACCGTCGGACTGTCATTACATTATAGAAGACTATGCCAGTCAGTGGGTAGAAGCTTTATATCAATATTATAGTATCACAAAAGATTTGGATTTTGTAAAGGAACACAAGGATGTTATGGTAAAATTATTAAATTGGTTCTCTACTCGTATTTCGTATAGAGGATTAGTATATGCACGTGAATACACTTCCTTTGATAATCCGATGGCTTATGTAACTTGCGAGGGAGCTACACTGAATGCCTTTTATTATGAAGCGTTGAAATGTGCTGTAAAGTTGGCTATTGCTTTGAATGATAATATGCTGGTTGATAAATATAGTACAGAGGCAGCAAAATTATCAGAGCACTATAACAATGTGTTTTGGAATGAAAAGGAAGGTGCTTATGGAGCAGCCGTTGTGAACAATGAATTACTCCTGCCTTCTGTACATGCTCAGTTATTGGCTTTGTATACTGATTTAGTTCCTGAAGATAGAAAAGATCGTGTTCGCAAGTGGCTATTGGATAATTACAACAATCCTGGTACAAAGTCAATCTGTAAGAATACGCAATACCGTACGATGCTTCAGAATAAGTCAGGTATTGATATGCCAATTACTTATTATTGGTTGCTCAAGGTATTGTATGATATTGATACACCAGAAATGGACTGTGAAATACTGGAAAATATCCGTCGTAGATGGTTTTATATGGTTACCCTACAGAAAGATGCTGGAACGCTATCCGAATCGTTTATTCACCCGGATGGAACCGGGTCTGATGAATCTTGTCATAACTACGGTACTGTTCCTGCATATTACCTGAGTGCATACGTATTAGGAGTCAGAGTTGAGCATGAAAAACTTCTGATAGAACCACATCTCGGAAATCTTGCTTATGCAAAAGGTAAGGTTGTTACACCTTATGGTACAGTGTCGGTTACCTGGAAAAAAGGGAAAACTCCGGGTTCTTTGTCTTTCACAATTGTACTCCCCAAAGGTACAGCAAGTGAATTGCATCTACCGATTACTCAGTCAGAATTGAAAGTCGAAATCAACGGTCGTAAAATTCTGAATAACGAAAAACTTCGACATGACATAGATGGCCAGAGAAAAGGCCGTTGGTTGTTAATTAAAGATGTAAAAGGAAAAGTTTCTGGCCAAATCTGTAAATAAAAAAGTTTATTAGACCTATATAATTATTGAAATCATGATACAAAAATATTCTATTCATATTTACTTGATTGAATGTATTTAAATTTTAAATAAACAGATATTAAATATACGATAATACTACATAGAATGAATATATTTTGCTCAATCTATAATACTTAAAGTTGCATTAAATATGAAATCAGTGCTATTGATTTTGACTATAAGTTATTATTATTGCAAAATAGCAATAATATAGAAATAAAATCTCCTATTTCATGTTTAATGCAATTGCAGACATATTATTTAAGTAGCAGGAATTTGAAATAGAAGAAAAAATACTTGTTTTACCCGTCATTGATAAACTTCAATGGCGGGTTTCCTTTTTATAAGCACTTTATCAGAGTATACCTCCGGAGAATTCCTTTTAAATAAATTTATCGACTTACTGGAAACATCCTATCCCAAGAACAGGGAAGTTTCCTATTATGCCGAAAAACTTCATGTCACTCCGAAATTTCTTTCTTCCACTTGCAAGGCTAGTTGCGAGCAGACGGCTTCCCGATTGATAGACAAATATGTATTGGAAAACATAGAGTACCTGATGAAACAATTTTCAAAAATGATCAAAGAAATCGCAAACGAACTAGATTTTCCAAGCATTTCGTTTTTCGGGAAATACGTAAAAAAACATTTTGGCATGTCTCCCAGAGCACTGAGAGAAGAATATCGAAAAGAATGCAGTCAGTGCCAATACCAGACACAATCATCCCAAACAATCCTGTAACGAAAAAAAGTCTCTGCATCGTGTCATAAAAATAAAAACAGACAAGGTAGTCCTGGTTATCCATAGACATATCTCGTCTGTTTCTTTAAGTAAAATCTCACACGTCTGTTATTCCAGTTTCATCTTTCCATCTTTCCAGAGAACCGTATATACACCGTCGGCTTCGGTAGCGAACTCCAGTTTTTCTCCTTTATAATAGATACTACAAGGAACTCCCGAACCGGAATGAACCACAGCTTTTGTCAGATTATTATCCTGCCAGTACATGTCGACAACGAAATTTCCACGTGCCCGTACTCCCGTCAGCTTACCTTCATGCCATACATCGGGCAGTGCAGGAAGCAAGTGAATAAATTCCATGTGACTTTGCAGCAACATTTCAGTGACTCCGGCAGTGCCTCCGAAATTTCCGTCAATCTGAAAAGGAGGATGAGAATCCCACAAATTCTCATTCGTACCGTTCTTAAGCAGATTGCCATACAGTGTATAAGAGCGATTACCGTCATGAAGCCGTGCCCACTGGTTCAGTTTCCAACCCATACTCCAGCCGGTTGCCCCGTCGCCCCTGTGTTCCAGCACCACTCTGGAAGCCTTGGCCAGTTCAGGAGTAGTAACCGGAGAAATGGTATGCCCCGGATGAAGGCCGAACAAATGATTCACATGTCTGTGATTGTCCGACGGATCGTCAATATCCTTCGACCATTCCATCAGCTGGCCATAACGTCCTATTTTATAGGGAACAATACCGGCTAGTATCTGCTCCCATTCCTGACGCTCCGCGGTATCTGTTTCCAATACCTTGCTGGCCGCGATAGCATCCAGCAAAATTTCACGGATCACCGCATGTGAAAAAGTAGCTCCTTCGTCTATCGGACCATGTTCAGGCGAGGTAGACGGAGCTGCCGTATACGAGCCGTCCGGTTTGTGCCACAGGTAATCTACGGCAAAGCGGGCACTCCCCTTGATAATGTCGTAACCTACCGTACGCAGAAAATCCACATCGCGGGTATAATCGTAATAGTTCCATACGTGAGTAGAAAGCCAGGGACCCGCTACCGGCGAGAAATTCCACGACATATCCTTGTCGCGCAACGGAGTCGTAAAGCCAAAGATATTGGACGAAACGGAAGTAGTCCATCCGCGCGCTCCAAAATAAGCCTTTGCGGTAACAGCCCCCGATTTCACCTGTGTACGTATAAAGTCAATCAACGGGAGCTCACATTCCGGCAGATTGGTCGAACAGGCAGGCCAGTAATTCATCTGGATATTGATGTTGTTGTGATAATCCACGCGCCAGGGTCCGTCTACATTATTGTGCCACATACCCTGAAGATTGGCCGGAAGATTGCCCGGTCTGGAACTAGAAATCAGCAGATAACGTCCAAACTGATAATACAGCGTTTCCAGTCCGTAATCGGGAGCTCCGGTACGGTACCTGTTCAGCCGCTCCGGAGTAGACAGACGGTTCAAATCGGTGGCAGTACCCGGGCAAGAGGTATTCAGTTCGAATTCCGTACGACCGAACAGGGACGAATAATCCTGATAATGCCTGTCCAGCAACTCATCATAGCTGAGTGAAGAGGCATGACGTATCCATTCTTTCGTCGTTTTCAACGGATTTTCTCCTACATACGCCTTCGGATCCGTGAAATCCGGATCAAAATTCATCCGATAATCGGTATCTGCCGAAATCAGAAAGACCGCCTCATCGGCATTTTCCACATGAATCCTGCCCTCATCATCAGTCCATGACTTTCCACCTTTTATCACCGATTTTACACGAACCACGTATTTCATGTGATTGTTATCGAGGCTGGAAACATAACAGCATTCGTCTCGCTTCCTGCGGACATATTTGCCCGTTGACAACGGATTAGGCAGATACGAAAATACCAGATTCTGCTTTCCGGCTTCCGACCCGCAGAACCGTATCACCATCACATTATCCGGATAAGACACAAAACACGTACGGGTATATTTTACTCCACCGGCAACGAATCCGATATTCACCGTAGCAGAATCAAGGGAAAGCACCCGGCTGTAATCCGTAACATCCGAATCGGCCAGTCCGGTCGCTATCCGGAATTCGCCTCCCGTAGTGAAACTTCCGAAGCGGAAAGGTTCCTCGGCATTCGATTCATAAGGCACACCGCTGTTAAAATTATTCTGAGTGAGTTCCGCCGCCTTCCGGGTATCATTATCCATGAAAGCCTGGCGGATATCCTTCAAGACATGAGCCGACTCCTTGTTTACATTCCAGTAATAAGCCGCCTTTTTCGATGTATTGGGCCCGCCCCGCCACAAAGATTTTTCGTTGAAAGTAATGCGTTCCGAACTGATTGATCCGTATACATTTCCTCCTATACTTCCGTTACCAATCGGCAAGGTAGTATGTTCCCAGTTTTCATCGGAATTTTTCATCGCGTCGCCGGCAGACACAGAAGCATTCTTACCTCCCCATGCAGGAGCATCAGCCAACGGATTGGGGGTATCAAACTTTATCTGATGCTGGGCATGCAGATTTGGAAACGACAGAAATGCCATTATCCATAACAGATTCATCTTTTTCATCGTATATCAGTTGTTTTTCATATGTGTTGAGGAATCAAGGCATATGCATATTTGGCTATTTGGTAACTTAGCCGCAAATAAAAACATAAACCACGTAAAGATACAAATGAAAAACGAATTTATACAATCGCTGCCCAAAGAAAAACTCATTCAGTTCATCGAAGATTATTTCAAAAACTTGCTGACCATGGATGGAGGGATGATAAGAATCATCATCACAGACTTTTATTGATTCTACTATTCAGAAAAAGGAATACCATTTACCCCACAAATGCATAGTTGCATAAGAAAATTGTGAAAAAGATTCTTGGTATCGTGAAGAAGCTAATTTCCCTTTGCGTCAAAGCTACAGCTTTGTATTGAAGGACATCTATTATGACCAGTGTTTCCTGAATCATCCGAAGAATCGGGAAAAAACATTAGGGTGGATAGACGTTTACGGACAACAGCAGGAAGACTGCTTAGAGCGCTCAGTCATAATTTTAAAAAGGATCACAACTTATTGAAAGAATTAACGCACTTACAATTCTTTGTAATATTTATTTTTACTACAATAAAAACCATTGGGAGAATTAAACCTATACTGATTTAATTCCACCAATGGGATAACTAATCTTTTTACTATAATACGAATGATATAAATAAACTATTTGTTTTGATACTTTTTTATTATTGCCATGAATTCCTCACCTGTGATAGTCTCTTTATCCAACAGGTAAGCAGCTGCTTCATGCATGATGTCCAAATGCTCAGCAATAAGCTTACGAGCTTTTTGATGAGCATCACTAATCATCTTTAGCACTTCACTATCGATATCAGCTGCTGTATTCGATGCACAAGTCAGTGAGGAATCGCCACCCAAATAAGCATTATTCACCGTTTCCAACCCCATCATGTCGTACTTTTCACTCATTCCATACCGAGTAATCATAGCACGTGCTAAACGAGTGGCTTGCTCAATGTCGTTCGAAGCTCCTGTCGTAACTTGTCCCAACACCACTTCTTCGGCCGCACGTCCACCTGTCAGCGTAGCGATGCGGTTAAAGAGCTCTTCTCGACTCATCAACACCTGCTCGCCCTTGTCGACTTGCATGGTATAACCTAATGCGCCTGAAGTTCGTGGCACGATTGTAATCTTATGGACTGGAGCTGAATGACTTTGTAGGGCTGCTACTAGAGCATGACCAATCTCGTGATAGGAAACAATTTTCTTTTCCTCACTCGAAATTACTTTTCCTTTTTTCTGAGCACCTGCAATTACTGTTTCCACACTTTCTTCTAAATCAGAGGTAGTAACCTTGTTACGTCCCATACGTATAGCACGTAAAGCAGCCTCATTAACAATATTAGCCAATTCAGCGCCTGATGAACCAGCCGTAGCTCGAGCCACGACATCCATATCTATTTTGTCGCATTTTACTTTCTTAAGGTGTACTTCAAGAATAGCCTTACGACCTTCGAGGTCAGGCAACTCCATTTGAATGCGACGGTCAAACCGACCTGGACGGAGCAATGCCTTATCCAAACTTTCAGGACGATTGGTTGCAGCCAATATTACTACTCCTTTACGTCCATCAAACCCATCCATTTCTGTAAGTAATTGGTTCAAAGTCTGTTCCCGCTCATCATTACCTCCTATACCTATATCACGACGCTTCCCTATAGCATCTATTTCATCAATAAAGATGATACAAGGGGCTTTTTCATTAGCTTGTCGAAAAAGATCACGAACTTTAGCAGCTCCCATACCAACAAACATTTGTACAAATTCTGAACCTGAAATCGCAAAGAATGGGACTTTAGCTTCACCTGCCACTGCACGTGCTATCAATGTTTTGCCTGTACCTGGAGGGCCTACCAACAAAGCACCTTTAGGTAAGGAAGCACCAATGTCTGTATATTTTTTAGGATTGTGTAAAAAGTCTACTATTTCGTTTAATGTCTCCTTAGCTTCATTTTGCCCTGCCACATCGGCAAAGGTCGTTTTTACATCTGAATCAGCATAAATCTTGGCACCGCTTTTACCGAATGACATGAAGTTATTACCACCATTGCTCATCCGTGTTTGGATGGCTTTACTGGTTTGCCGCCAGATGAGATAGAAGATAAGACCAGGCAACACCCACATCAATATAAAGTTAAGCAACGGAGAATTTTCCTGCGGTATTATCTGATTGAAAGTAATTTTACCACTTTCATTGGGACTCTTTGCATTTAAAAGCCTGTTTACCAATTGTGGATCATCAATAGCTCCTGTTTGATATGCGGCAGTTCTGCCACCTTCCAACGTCGTAAAATAAATCTGCCCACTTTTGATAACCACTTCACTTACAAATCCACTATCTACTTTAGCTATGAATGTACCATAATCTGCTGACTTGATTTGTCGTCCCGTCAGTGTAGGTACAAGTAAGCCGTTAAGGAAAAGAACAATTAAAATACCAGCCAAAAGTCCCCAATAGGGGTTAATCCGTCTTGGTTGCTGATTTCGATTCTCTTGATTAACCATATTAAATTCATTTTGTTTGCAAATATCGCAAATATTGCAAATAACTAAGTTGTCTAGAACACACTAAAGATGTTCTATAATTCTTCGTTGCAAAGCTCATGATTTTTATGTAGTTAGTATTTCCTTAGTCCAAAACATACAACAATTTATACTCTTCCTTTCTTCTCCTTTCTATTGACGGAATTTTCTTTCCCTTATAATGGCAGTACCGTATGAAGTCCGCATAAATGTCCCGGTTACCGACTTCCAGTTTCCTTATCAACGTGCTTTTGGGCATTCTGCCATAGCCGAGTAACTTATATGGTCCAACCTGGTATGCCAGACATGCAACCAAAAGCGAATTCTTTCCCAGATGACGGAACAACGCACACATTTCCTTCAGGTCTTTTCTTAGAATACTGTCTCCTTGACTTTCCGTCAACTCGGCAGGAAACCTCTCCCCTTTTCTGATACGGTGACCGTATGCGACATACGGATGATGTTCCGGACCATGCCATCCTTCGAACTTCTTGATACACCTGACAGCCGTTTCCCAACGTAAGTCTTCCACATTCTCCTGTGCACGCAGGGAAGTTACCGTCATGGCCAGTACCACCAATGGCAGTATCGACCTTAAAAGTCTTACGGTTATTATAGGGCACCTCCTTCCTGAACTGATAAAGAATCTTCCACGGCATCCGTCTCTTCATCACCTGCATTGTTGAAGTCAAATTCCATTTCCGTCATGTTTCCCCAGTTGTCCTCGACAACGACAATGAAATTCTGCGCCTCGTCACACTGTGAAGTATAATACAGCCTGAACTTCCGGTTCTCCAGCAGATAACGGTCATTCGGCTTGAATTCAAGACCGTTGTCCAGTTTCAGGGAACCTTCCCCGTCATACTGGAAATAACGGATCGTATAGACCGTACCGTCAAAATCACCCTCACTTTTGAGTTCACACCGTATTTCAGCTGTCTCATTCCTGTTCAGTTCCTTGGGAACCGGCATTGTTTCCACGGTAAACGGATAACTCTGCTGGATTTCCAGCTCGGATTCGCACGAGGTCAGTATAAAACTGACCAGACCTATGCAGAACATGGCAATCTTGCCTGTCAATCCAAATCCTTTTCTTATATTCTTTTCTGTCTTCATTTGTTTTCCTTTGTTTTTGTCAGATATTCATTCAAGTCCTTAAATCCATCATACAGACCGGAACAGTCCGTAACCTTATTCCCGAAATGTATGTTCAAAGTCTCCAGTGCGGTAATCCCGGCCCGGTCACGGTCAAGAAAGCACCGGATTTTGCCGTAACCCTCCAGTACGGCATACGACCGTTCCAGATTGGATACAGAGTTCAGCACCAGGCAGTCCTCGTCCGTCACAGTCCGCAATACCAATGCCGAAAGGAAATCCACAAATCCTTCAAACACACAGCACGTATCCTGTTTCTTTCCGGACAGGGACACACAGGAAATGTCCTTGGGAGAGATGCATCCCTTGAACATCGGGTTACGGAGTTCATAACCGCCGCTCCGGTTCATGAAGCCTATGGCAAAATACCGTTTGCCCCGTATTCCGTATGTCACTTCCTTGCAGAACCTCCCGGCTATGGCCGGATCAATGCCTCTCTCTTTCAGATAAGCTTTCAAAGCCTCATGACTCAGTTCCGTCACTTTCACGTCCTCGAATCCGGAAACGCGGGGTATCTTCTTACGTTCCTGTAAAGGCCGGAGGGGAAGGATGCCGGATTTCCCAGAAAGGAACTCCAGTTGTTCCATGAAACCGGTATTTCCGGTAAGTTCTCCGGCAAGATGGAAGATGTCACCTCCCTTTCCGAGGCCAAAATCAAACCAGACATTCCGCTGTGTATCCACCTTGAAGGATGCGGTTCTCTCATTTCTGAAAGGAGATCTGAACCAGACATCATTTCCTTTACGGGATACCGGTATATGCCCCATATCTTCAAGAAAACCGACAAGGGAAATCTGTCTAATCTGTTCCAGTTCCATAACCCGCTAATTTATCATAAAACGAATGCCGATTCCATACTGGGTATGGCAATGTCCGAGACTTCCGCCCCACAGGAAACGCTCACGCAAGGAAGCCGTCAATGCCACACGGTCGGCAAGGTACAGTTCCATCTCCAGCGTCAGGGCACAGCCGTACACAAAGGCATCGCCGTTTTTCAGGGTGGCCCCGTCATAGAGTATTTTATCAGACCAGTTTACCGTCTCATATCCGGCCAAAGCCGATCCTCCCAGATTGAGGAAGAACACTTTTCCCGCATCGGAAAGTAAATTCAGGTAATATCCGCCTTCTGCCGTAAACTGCGCAGAAGGGATGGTCACATGACGATAACCGTGTTTCATGTGCAGGTATTCCGCTCCATATACCCATTTGTTCCCGCCTTTGGCATAGCTTGAAAGTGTCATTCCCATATAGTATCCGTTATCGGAAGCCATACCTCCATGCATTTCCACACCCTGCATCCTTGGCAGAATCCGCTGGGCGTCTGCCTGTCCCACGGAAAGGACAAGCAGCAATGCCAGCATATACAATACTTTCGTTCTCATCGTATCTTCAGCTCATTGATGGTTTCCGCACGCACCAGGTCTTCGTTGACCACTTCAAAACTCTGGTGACGGCCGCCCTGTTTCTCATACATCTCCACAACCAGTTTCTTGTCGTCCGGTATCGTAAACTTGGGAAGGGCGAATACCGTACATTCCGAATCCCTGCCGTTTACACGTGTCACATAATTATAGGCACGCAACGGATAAATCACCTGCTCCTGCATGGCCGTACGCTTCATCACCTTTTTGTCCACCACCTTGAACGTAATGAAATCCACGTCAAAGGGAACATTCGAGGAATTCTTTACCTGGGTATGGAAATAAAGCAGGTCATTATGGGTGTATAGTCCTTTGAGCAGATACTGGATACCGAAACGCTTGCAGCCGATATGACGGATACGGCGCTTGTCATTCTCATACACGGATTTCATGATAAGACGTACCAGACGGGGGGATTCGTTATCCAGCTCGGTCAGATAGATTTCCATGGCATTGTTGGGACGGTTCACCGATTCTCCGTCATGGATAAAATCACACATTTCCACATTCAGCAGCAGCGGCTCGTCGGCATATTTCACGTTGAAGGTATAAAAGTTCCCTTCTTCAGTTATTACAGACATATTGGTCTCCTCCCTGAAATTGCGTGTCGTGGCCTTTACTCGGATTACATTCTCGGCACCGTCGGCCTTGCCGGCTATCAGGTTTGTAGAACCGAGATCCACATACTTGACCGGAGCCGGGAAAATGACATGGACGGTCTTGTCATACGTTATTTCCAGTCCGTGCGGCGGAATCATCTGGCTGAAACCGATCTTGCGGGTCAGCCCCTCATAATAATCACCGCTACTCTGCTGCGCCCAGGCAGCCGATACGCCCAGCAAAAGGGCGAACATCATCAGAATCTTCTTCATGTGCTTTTGTTTAATGGTTGTCTTTTCTTTCATAGTTTCCTGTATTTCATTTCTCCGGTGAATGGAGCAGTACCCGGTGTCCGGCCTTCAAAGTAATCTTTACCGTACGCATCCGTTTGGATATGTACTGGGAAACGCCCTGTATCACACCTTTTCCCAAATCTGAGGCAATCTGCGCCCCGGCATCGGTGGAAATGTTGATGCTGCTGTTCATCGAGGTTCCCATATTGGCGGCAATCTCTCTGGCAGCGTCATATTCCAGTGAACCCGGCACCAGGATTCCCTGCTGTCCGTCCAGATCATAGACTTCCAGCTCCACTGGCAGGATAGTTCCCTTGTATTCCAGGGCATTGACCATGATTTCCAGCCGTTCACCCTGTATGCGTGTGCCACCTACCAGTATGGTCCCTTTCGGTATGAAACGTCCGGCAACGGACATGGGCTCGGTAAGCCGCAGGCGCAAAGCCTGTCCGTCGGATACGGTCTGCGTACCGTGTACACAGGCAGCAATGGTATTGCCTTCAGTTACGGTCTTCCGGCCGACAGCCGTATTGAAACCGGCATTGCGTTCTCCCGAAAAGGCGGATATGAACTCTTCGTCGCTCATAGGTCTGGAAAGCGAGGATACCACCTCATTGTGAACCTGTTTCACCGGTATGGCTTTTTTGTCCTCCGCTTTTCTGACAGGAGAAGGGGTCTCCACAGCCTGACGGTTATTGTATTTGGCGGCCAGTTCGTAGGATTTTTCCATCAGGGCCATCTTTTCCTCCATGCCTGACAGTGGCTCCTGTTTCTGCTGCTGTTGCTGCATACGCTCCAGTTCCTCAATCCTTTCCAGAAGCCTTTCCTTTTCCGGATCGGTCCGCGATTCATAGATGCTTCCCAGCGTACGGTTCATCTCACGGTAGGCTCCGGCCGAGGAACTGACCGGTCCGGCATTGCCTTTTTCTGTTTCCGTTTCCGTGTTTGTTTGCCTCTCCGGTGGAATGTTATCGGGAAGACGGACACTGTCTTTCCGTTCCTCTTTGGCAAACATGGATTCCGCAGTTTCAAAGAATGTCTTCCTTTTCCTGCTTTCCTGTTCCATCAGAGCCTTTTCATAGGCATCCTTCTTGTTCCCTTCCAGGCGGCTGTCCTCGGGAGAAGGGATTTCCGTATTGAATCCCTGTCCTTTATCCTGTCGCTCCCGTTCCTGCCCGGAAGGTGAGAATATCAGATAGAAACTTCCCAGACACAGCAGGAACATCAGAGGATACACAACAAATCTGGCGCGTTTGCGTTTCTGTTCCTCACTCAGCGGCTTCCTGTCCTTTGAGGACCGGAGCCTGAACGGTTTCATCAGCCGTTCCATTACTTTCTTGACTTTTTCTTTCTCCATTTCTTACAATAGATTGAATGAACTCCATACGGAGTGAATCCTTTTCCATAAATTCCATTCCGGACTCCCGGTTCTTACTGCCTATAAACGGTCTGCATGCCGTATAGACACATGCGGCGGCAAACGGGACAAACAGTATCCAGAGAACGGCCTTGCGCTGTTTAACGGTAAGTCTGTGGCAGAACCTCCTGAGTTGCAGGTCCGCCTGTCTCGTCAGATTCCTTTTCATCGCTCTACGCTCCTTATGTCCTTGTTTTCCAGTATGGTCAGATGTTCGATGATAAAGCCGTTGGGGTTGTCATCGGAACGGGAGGTATTCTGAAGCTGGCAGTCAGTCACCAGCGAACGTTCCGTCACGTTACTCTCACGGATAATCATCTGGCGGGCATACGTCCTGGCCCTGTAGGGGTAGCCGGAAAAGTCGCAGACCACGCTGTCCACCCGTACCACCTGATTGATGTTGCCGGAAATGAGACGGTTATAATATCCTTTCTCGGCAAAATCCACATAGTAATGATAGGCGCTTTTGTCCGCCAGCTGCAAGGCACGGTTGATATTGTGCTCAATGGCATCCTTCTGTGGCGACAGCCCGAAAAAGAGCTCATGGAACCTTCTTACATGCTCCCTGGCTTCAGCCGGACGGTTCTGTGAAAGATCCTGCGAAAGGGCAAGCATCAGTGACTTGCCGCCATCGAGTACATAAATTTTCTCACGCTGTTTCTCCGCAAAGCGGTATGAGTTCCACAGGGCAAAGACGGTCACGAGCGTGCAGCATCCGACAAAGACCGCAAGCATCAGGCGTATCCGTCTGAAACTGCTTTCAATATTGGTCAGTGATTTGAATTCCATCTGTTTTCATGATTTTTATGTTCCTGTTCTGTTTATTTCCCACGCAGACGCCCTCCGATATTTCCCAGTCCGGAACCTGCGGCACCGGCAGCAAAGCCTCCGGCCTTGGTCGCGGTACGGTTGATGTTACGGTTATAGTTTCCGGCACCACCTGCCTGCACAATCCATCCGGCCACGGTCGGCACGGTAAAATATCCGATGATACCTATCAGCATGAAGATCACATATACCGAATTGGAGTTGTCCAGCGAATAGTTCGGATTGTTCTGGAGCTCCAGGATGTCGTTCTGCAGCATAAGTACCTGAATCTTGGCCAGCATACAGCTGAAAAGGTCACTCACGGGAAGCCACAGATAGACGGAAATGTAACGTGTGAACCACTGGCTGAGCGTGGACTGGAAACCGTCCCACACGCTGAAGGCAAAGGCTATGGGACCAAGGATGGACAATACCACCAGAAAAAAGGTCCTTACCGTATCTATAAGCAGGGATGCCGCGGCAAAAAGCAGTTCAAGCAGACTGCGGAAGGCGTCACGGATATTCTTTTCCAGATTGTACATGCCCACTTCCATATACATGCCCATACGGGTTGCCATGGCATCGGGCGACCATCCGAGCTCGTCCAGCTGACGGTCAAACTCCTCATCGCTGACCAGATAGGCCGTTTCCGGATTGCGGAGCATGGCTTCACGTTCCAACCTGTCCTTCTGCTCACGGTACTGCTGCATGTCCATCGTCTGCCCCTCAAGCATCTTGTGGGTTCCCTGCACAATCGGACTCAGCACCGTATTCATCGTTCCGAGTACCAGGGTCGGGAAAAGCATGATGCAGATGCCTATCGCAAACGGACGCAGAAGCGGATACACGTCTATCGGTTCGGCACGGGCAAGCGACTGCCAGACACGGACGGCCACATAGAACAGGGCACCGAGTCCGGCAAGTCCCTTGGCCACATCCAGCATATCCTCACAAAGGGGCATCATTTCATTGTAAAGGCTCTCCAGAATGGTATGGAGATTCGAGAAATCCACGGATAACAATACCATAGGCTACCAGTATTTGGAGGTGTCATTACCATAGAGCTTCAGGACACGGTCAAGGTCATTCTTCTTGCGGGCACGCAGAAGACTCACGGCTATATTCCTGTTCGTATAGTAATTCACGAGATTGCGGTAACGGCGCATACTGGCATAACAGTCATCCACCACGTCCATACGGTCCTTGTCGGTCATGGATAGGGTGCTGACGTTGATTACCTGCTTGAGGTCCTGCAACACCCCGTTGCTCTCTTCCAGAAGTTTGGTATAACCGAAAGCGATGGCATCCAGCTCTTCGGGAGAAAAGTTCTCGTCACCCAGCATCTTCTGGAAATTGGTCACGTAGATTTCCGACACGTCACCGACCATCAGGATAATCTCACTGACCTTACGGGCATCCTTCACCAGATTGTTGACGGACTTCAGGGCATCATAGTATTTCTTGTACTGCTGGTATATCTTCACCGTCTCCGCAAAATTCTGGGCGGTACTTGTCGCGGTTGAAGAGGTATGCACGATATTGTCCGACATGTTGATGATACTCTGGGCAAGGTTCCCCGGATCGGTCACCACCCACTGTGCCTGTATCTGTCCGGCAAGGAAAAAGGTTCCTGCACAAAGCAGCAGCAGTCTTTCTCTCATGGACGTACCTCCTTCCTTACATAGTCACCGTTCGGAGAAAAGGTCAATACGTCAGCCGCCTCATTGTAGGCGATGTCTATGCGGTAGCCGGTATTGATGAACAGGTTACCGTTTTCTTCCACCAGCAGATAGGTTTCCGGCTTCAGCTTCCGTGTCTTTCCGCTGCGGGCGAAGACCGTCACCTTGTAGGCGTCCCCTTCCTTATATATAAGGACATCGGGCTTGCCTTCCACACTGCTCCATGAACCGCACAGGCGGTCACAGTCCTTGAACCTGCTTTCACTACAGCTCTGCAGCAGCAGTGATGCCGCCCCGATCAGGCAGGCGGCCAGTCTGTACAACTGTCTGTTTTTCATGTCTTGTCTTTTTAATGATGTTGTTCTTGTTTTACTGAATCTCTCAAAGTCCCATCTTGCGTCTCTTTGGCTTCGGACTGACCGGGATGCGGACTTTTCCGGTCGGTCTGTCCTTACAGACTGGCTGCCGACATTCCTTGCGGATAATGGTATCGTCCTTTTTGTTTGGGGACTTCAGGCCAACCATGGTTTCAAACCTGGCATAAAGTTCTTTATATGCCTTTTCTGCCTGTTGCCGCCTGATTTCATCCGGGGAATTCCGGTCAATGCCGTATTTCATGAGAAAACCGGAATTAATGAAAGGGCTGTCAATATTCTTCGGGTTGGCTATGAAACCTCCCAGCTTTTCCAATTCCCCGTACAGCTTGTCGAGATACTGTACGGGAGGAGGGGAACAAAGCCGCTCGAAGACCTTCTCTACAGCATGTGTCAGTCTTACATCGACCTCCACGGCATCAGGTATCTCGCCTCTGAGCCTTCTTTCCCTGTAATCTTCCGGTTCCATACTTTCAAGCCGGTGATACAGCTCATAGTCCTCTGAAAATCCGTAATGTTCACGGATCTCCTTCGGTATGTCCCATCCGTTCATCAGGGACCAGTAGAGACATTCGATTGTCTCCTTACGCTTTCTTTCATCCGATTCAAAACTGTCATTCATAACCGTCATGCTTTACCGTTTGACCTTTTCCTTTCCCTTCTCATTTCCGCAATGCGTTTCACGGCCAGTTCCAGATTTCCGCCCAGTTCCTTGGCCAGCTTCTGCAATTCCAGCTTTTCCGACTCTTCCGTGGTATATACGGCATATTCCTCATCGCTGACTTCCGTGGCATACACGGCCGAGTGAGTACCGCCAAGACCGATCCAGACCTCACGGTAGAAACGTCCGGGATGGTTGGCCTGGTTAATGGACAGGATCTGTCCGCGTTCCTTGTCGGTCAGTCCGAGAAGCCGCTGGATATGGTCGAACTTGTTCATGTATTTCCGCTGGTCAAGAAGAATCTTGCAGTCACTATTGTTGATGATAGCTTCCTTCACGACAGGGGAACTGATGATGTCATCCACTTCCTGGGTGACCACAACAGCCTCCCCGAAATATTTTCTGACGGTCTTAAAAAGATAGCGTATGTACTCGCTCATATTGGCGGACATCAGGGCTTTCCAGCATTCCTCAATAAGTATCATCTTGCGGATACCTTTCAAACGGCGCATCTTGGCGATGAAGGTTTCCATGATTATCAGCGTGACCACGGGCAGAAGCACCTTGTTCCCGCTGATATTGTCCAGCTCAAATACGATAAAGCGCTTGTTGGTAAGATCCAGTTCCTTTTCCGAATTAAGCAGGAAATCATAGTCACCGCCACGGTAGAACGGTTCCAGCACGTTCAGGAAACCGTCGATGTCAAAATCCTTCTCACGGACTTTCTTCTCCTCAATCATCCGGCGGTAGTCATCACGCACAAACTCGTAGAATCCGTTGAAATCGGGTCTGACATCCCTGTTTTCCGTTATCCTGCGGATGTATGCGTTCACCGCTCCAGAAAGGGCCACTTCTTCCGAACGCCTTGGGGCTTCATCCTCACGTTTCCAGAGTGTGAGTATCAGTGTCTTGATGCTTTCACGCTTTTCCACGTCAAATTCCCCGGAATCCGTATAGAACGGATTGAAGGCGATGGGATTGTCCTCCTCATAGGTGATATAGATACCGTCCTCGCCATGTGTCCGGTCATGAATCAGGCTGCAAAGTCCCTGATAGCTGTTTCCGGTATCCACCAGCAGGATATGGGTACCCTGTTCATAATACTGGCGGACAAGGTGGTTCGTAAAGAAGGATTTACCGCTGCCGGAGGGACCGAGTATGAACTTGTTGCGGTTGGTGATGATTCCCTTGCGCATGGGCAGGTCACTGATGTCCAGATGAAGCGGTACGCCGCTCTGCCTGTCCGTCATACGGATACCGAACGGGCTGGGCGAACTGCGGTAATTCGTTTCCGAAGCAAACAGGCAGACAGCCTGTTCCAGAAAGGTATAGAAACTTTCCTCAGCCGGAAAATCGCCCGCATTGCCGGGAATACCAGACCAGTACAGCACCGGAGTATCTATCGTGTTGTAATGGGGTACGCATCCCATCAGGGCAAGCTGGCTGCCGGTATCGTTCTTGATACGCCTGAGCTCTTCCTCGTCTTCCGCCCAGGCCAGTACGTTACAGTGGCACCGTACCGGAACAAGCCCTTTCGTATGCGCCTCGTCAAGATATATTTCTGCCCATTCATAGTTCACTGCATTGCTGCGGCTGTATTTCGACAGGGACAGCATATTGCGTGAAGTCTTTTCCATGCGTTGCAGGATTTCCTGCGCGTCATCGATGAACACGTACTGCGAATAGACATGGTTGCATGAAAGCAGAAGTCCTACCGGAGCCGCAAACGAAAGACGGCAGTCGCTACGGTCCGTGGACAAGCGCTCATAACGCATGTCCGTGCCCACACTGCCGGGAAGGTCTTCCGTATCGGAAAGCACATGCAGGCAAAGACGTTTGTCACCGATGCGCATACGTTCCGGATCAAGGCAGATGTCCTGTAACACGGGGTGCGTGTCCTCCATACCGAGAGTCAGGTATCTTTCAATCAGCCCGGGACATTCTTCCGTTCCGACAACCTCTTCCGTTCTGAGACGCTTCATCCTGACATGCCCCGAATCGTTCATGATACGCTCGAACTGCTCCACCGCCTCCAGGAATTTCACGACCGAATCCCAGTCCGTGATTTCCTTGGGAAGGATATAGCCGCGGCACAGGGTACTGAAATCACTGCGACGGCGGGCACGTTCGCGTGTGGTCTTTGTCAGATACAGGAAGCAGCGGTGCCTGAGATACGGGCGTTCGTTGAAATGACGCTCATAGCTTCGGGACAGGAAACTTTCCGTCCCGTCTCCTTCGCTCCGGTAGTTTTCCTTGACGAACCAGTCCTGCTTGTATACGACCGAATAATTGGGAAGCACCTTCATGGCCTTCACCCAGGTACCGTGAATGGCTTCGTATTCCGCCGCCGTCACCGTGTACAGTTCAGGCAGCTCGACCTCGAAGGCTACCGTAATGTCCGCATCCTTGCTTACGATGCAGTTGTTTTCCACAGCCAGAATCGGGAATCTGTCTTCCAGATCACAGGCCTTCAATACACTTCTCATTTCTTTCTCTTCTTTTTGGTTAATGCTCTGAATATTCTGCGACGGGCTGACAGATAGCGCGGATGGCGTTTCTTGGCCAGTATCTTCATCAGCCCGTGCTCACCGTAGCGGGCATTCATGCGGAAGGTCAGCCATACGGCCAGGGAACCGGATACCGCTCCGAAAGACAGGCATACCAGCTGGCTGACACCGGCCATATACAGGACAACCACCGCAAGAAAGACCGATACAAGACCTCCGGCAAAAAAGAACAGGTACTGTGATTTCAAGCCCTTGAACTCAATCGGACGGCCTGCTCCCTTGTTGATACGGTAATCCATGGCTTACAGGAAGAAGGAACGGAGAATAGTGGCGGCCACAATCAGGAAGATGCAGGCGAAGAACCAGCTCGCCGCAGTCTTGGACGTATCGGGGTCACCGCTGCTGAACTTGCCATACGTCTTGATACCGCCGACCAGGCCGAGTACGGCTCCGATGGCATAGCACAATTTGGTGGCCGGATCGAAATACGAGGTCATAAGGCTGGTAGCCTCATTGATGCCGGCAAGACCCTGTCCCTGTGCGAAGGCACCTGCCGCTGCCAGCACACACAATGCTGAAAATAGGATTCTTCTCTTCATTGTCGAATCATTTTGGAGTTTGACATAAATGTTGAATTCGACTGCAAATATATAAGGCTTAAACCGCTGTGATACAACACCGTCATCAGGTGTCACCAGATGTCATCAGATGTCATTCAGGAAGCCTTACAGACATAAAAAAAGCATCCCGAAAAGATTTCCGGGATGCCTGAATATATCGGTGTCAGATATATTTCCGCCAGTCGTCAGACGGTTCATTCCCATCCTTTACTTTAAGCGGTCTGGGATTGCCGTCCTCGTCAAGATACCTGTCTATCAGTTCCTCTACAATCGCGGAATTCTCCATATTGGAAAGGAATACGTCAATCAGGCTGGTCTGCCTGATGGAGAACAGGACACGGGCCGCCTGCATGGCCTTCTCATGGTCGGCTTCATCCTGATGTGTCAGATATTCGCCGAGTACTTCCATGTCCCTGCTGGACAGAACAGGTGATACGGATTCCACTTCGGGAAACTCCGCATCAAGGTCTTCCTGGACTTCCTGCAGGAGTTTCATCTTATCCAGCTGAAGGTTGCATTCCACATCTTCCTGCTGCACATCCTCCTCCTCACCGATAAAATTCCTTTCAAGTGGCTGGCTCATGAAGGGAGCGGCAGTCTTTCCGGCATTCTCGTCCAGATAGACATAACGGGTACTTCCCATCACTTCTGCATCTGAAACCGCAGATTCCGTTACGGCAGTTTCTTTCTTTTCCTTCTTCACGCAAGGTTTCCCATAAAGCAGGGTACAAACAGTTTCGATACGCCTTCTCCAGCCATACACGCAGTACAGCAAATAGCCTATACAGACAATCCGTACACAGAAGTATATCAGTTCTTCCATAAAGAATCCTTATAGAAAAAAAATTCAAGTTCATTCTTCAGCAATTCTCCGTGGCGTTTCAAGTGTTCCTCCACGATATTGCTCACATAGACTGAAACACTCATGCCGGGAGCCATAAACGGAATAAGGCGGCTTGCCTTGTTGTACAAACCGCAACGGATACGAATCTGACGTCCTTTCCCGACTGGAACATCGTTCAGATACACACGGCTATATTCGGGAAAGCTGTTCGCTATTCCTGTTTTCTCATTCAACTCTCTGACCTGTCTTTTCAGTGAACAAATCTTATTGGACAGTACATAAACGCAACATAACAGCAGGCCGCAAACCAATACGGCAACAGTCAATACAATCCACATCATTTTTAGAATGTTTTTGGGGTTTTTCGGCGAAACAGCTCGCCAAGCTCTTCACTGTAAGTCTCAAGATGGTGTGCCAGCACATTATCCAAAAAAGCGGGCACACTCATGTCATCACTCAGAAGGGGAAGGATACGGGCCAGCCTGCAATACATGTCATAGCTGATATAGGTCTGCTTTCTGTGTACGGACTTCTTTCTGTCCAGAAACAGTTCCTTGTACATTTCCACCTTCTCTTCCAGTCCGGGATCGGCGCGTATTGTTTTCCGGGACTTTTCCTGTCCCTGTGTCTTTACTTCCGGCACATTTTTTCCCTTTTCTGTGACAGGAAGAACATTCTCACCGACATCAGTTCCAGATTTACCGCAGGAAATGGATTCACTGGCCATCATGTCTTTCAAGGCATCCTCGTCCACCTTGAATATCTCTCTTTTCTTTGCCATAGTTCTTATCCCGGAAATATGATACGTTCCATCTCCTGGGCAAAAGCCTCAAGACGGCTGTCTTTCAGTAGTGATTCGGAAGGAGGAAGAAGGGTGCAGCGGAAATGCTGTCTGGAAGAAGGTGTCATTTCCTTGTTGAAGCGTTCAAGATCCGGAAGTACGGTTTCAAAGACCTTCAACCCCATACGGAGCACTATTGCATTATACATTACATACAGTTCCTTGGAAGTACGGCTGTCCATACGGTTCCAGAATAAACGTATGTCCTTCAGGGGAGCTTCCGGATGCTGTCCGATAAAATCCTGAACGGTCGATACAAAGGAAAGGCTGCTCTGCATGACCATACGGTCTTTTACAATGGGAGTGAAAATGAAATCCATGTTCATGACGGACTCAAATACACCACGGGAGTTCACCGTTCCGGGAAGATCGAAGAATATCAGGTCATAGTCGCCTTCCAGTTTGCCGGGAATCTCTGCGGCTGACTCCGGCGTGGAAGTAACAATCGGATAGGCCTTTCGGAAACCGTCCTCAAACTGGCGGCAGAAAAGCCGTTGGTGATACTCGCTTTTTTCAAGGTTCTTCAAATCCCTTCCCCTTAGTTTTTCCAGACTGAACTGGGGATAGTCACAGTCAACGACAGCAACTTTCAGACCTCTTACATAATTAAAATAACTGGCAAGAACCGCTGTTACCGTGGACTTGCCCACACCGCCTTTCTGATTGCTGAAGGCGACAAGAATCGGACGTTTGTTCATACCTTTTGTTTTTGGGGTTAATATTCACTTTTTCTTTCACTAATCTTACAATGGCATTACGCTATTATGACACTATGTTGCCATGTTATTATGTCCTTATGTTATTGCAATACTATGTTGGTACGTTATTATGTCCTTATGTTATTACAATACTATGTTGCCATGTTATTATGTCCTTATGTTATTGCAATACTATGTTGCCATGTTATTATGTCCTTATGTTATTGCAATACTATGTTGTTATGTTATTATGTCCTTATGTTATTGCAATACTATGTTGCCATGTTATTATGTCCTTATGTTATTGCAATACTATGTTGTTATGTTATTATGTCCTTATGTTATTGCAATACTATGTTGCCATGTTATTATGTCCTTATGTTATTGCAATATTGCACGCTTAAATCGCGTCAAAAATAAGGTCTTTCAAGCATACAGGTAATATGTAACCAATACCATGACATCAGATGTCATCAGGCGTCATTATATGTCATGCAATCCGCTATTTCGCAACTGTTTACACGGTCATAATTTTGCAAAGTCAGAACTAAAGAATGGCTTGGAACATCTTCCGGCGGACAGCAGCACTCCGCTCACGTCGCGCAGCAATCCGCCGGAGGTGGATTCTCTGTTCAAACGAACAGAGCAAGTTGTGTCTTTGTCCGACAGAAAGTATTCTGCCCGACAAAAACCAACTTGCCCTCCCTTACGGTCGGGGGATTTTCCTCCAAAGTCGGAAAATCTGACGGAGAAAGCAATATAACCCAAAAGCAGAAAAGCATGGAGAAAAAACAGGCAAGAAGGACAGGCAAAAGAACGAAGACTGATCCGGCGGACTACAAGTACAGTTTCCGCCTGAACGCGCAGGAGAAAAGCAAATTCGAGAAACTGTTTCTGGAATCCGGAGCAAGGGACAGGACAATCTTCATCAAGAAATCAATCTTTTCAGAACAGTTGAAGGTTATCAAGGTGGACAAGGTTTCCATAGACTATTACATCCGGCTCGGGGAATTTTACAGGCAGTTTCAGGCAATAGGCAACAATTACAATCAGGTCGTAAGGGCCGTACAGAAAAATTTCGGGGACAAAAGGGCGATGTCCCTGCTTTACAAACTTGAAAAGGCTACCCTGGAACTGATACTGCTCAACAAGCAGATTATGGCATTAACCAAAGAATATGAACAGAAATGGTTGCAAAGATAAGTCACGGGGCAAGCCTTTATGGAGCACTGGTCTATAACCATGAAAAGGTATTTCAAGGGACGGCGGAAATCCTGTCCGGCCACCAGATGATTTCCGACCGCCCTGGACTGCCGAGCGAGGACATGCGTCTGGTTCTCCTTTCATTTGAAAACCATCTGACGGCAAACAGGAGAACAGACAAGCCGGTCCTGCATATTGCTCTCAGTCCGGCACCGGAAGACAGGCTGGACAATGACAGGCTGGCGGAACTGGCAGAAAAATACATGCAGAAAATGGGTTATGGTGACCAGCCGTTCATTGTGTACAGACATGGCGATACCAGCAACACGCACGTACATATCGTGAGTGTATGCATTGACGATGAAGGAAGGAAAATCAATGACTCCTATGAGCACCGCCGTTCCATGGCCGCCTGCCGGGAACTGGAACATGAATTTGGACTGCGTAACAGTGCAGATGCGGAAAGACGGAATCCGAAAGCGGAACTGAAAAAAGTGGATGTCTCACAGGGGGATATACGCCATCAGATTGGAAACACGCTGAAGGCTGTACTGGAAAGCTACCGTTTCCAGACTTTCGGAGAGTATTCCGCACTGCTTTCCACACTGAACATTGAAGCCCGACAGGTACGAGGCGATTACATGGGAACACACTATACGGGTATCATCTATTCGGCTACAGACGACAGAGGGAAAGTGGTCTGCTCTCCAATAAAAAGTGCAAGGTTCGGCAAGCGTTTCGGAAATACGGGACTGTCCGAACGTATGTTACGGCATACACAGGACTTCAAGGAAGGCAGATGGGCTCCTGCCATATCCGGCAAGGTCGTATGGGCCATGCGTAACGCAAAATCGGAACAAGAATTCAGGGAACTGCTGAAACAGGAGCACATTGATGTGGTATTCCGAAGGAACGATACCGGACGTATCTATGGCGTCACATTCATAGACCATGAACGGCGCGAGGCATTCAACGGCTCACGTATGGGAAAGGAATTTTCCGCCAACGTATTCAACGCCCTTGTCAACTGGTGGGAAGGAATACCCTGGCAGGACAGACAACAATCCGGTCCGGAGGAACTTTGGAAACGGTACGGGCACCGTATGGAAGAAGGCAGTGCGCTTGAACAGGCGGCAGGCATCTTCTCCTTTGATGCAAATCCGGCAGTCGATTACGAGGAAGAAGCGTTCCGTCGCCGCATGAAACGGAAAAAGAAACCGCAGAAGCGCAAATCACGCGGTATCTGATCAATCAAAATGAGTCAATAACAGGGGGAACAACGGATTCCCCCACAATCATATACATTATTATGCAACAGGAAGACGATTTGAGAGCCCTTGCCAAGATTATGGAATTCGGCAGGGCTGTCAGTATTTTTATTCTGGTAGTCCACGTTTATGTGTACTGCTATCCCAGTATGAGTGCCTGGAATCTGAATCTGGATGTCATAGACCGGATACTGATGAACTTTGACAGGACAACGGGAATATTCGGCTGTATCCTATGGACAAAACTGATGGCAGTTCTTCTGCTGGCCATATCCTGTATGGGTACCATCGGAGTCAAAGGCGAGAAGATTACATGGCAGCGTATATGGGCGGTACTTACTGCCGGGGCTGTTCTTTTTTTCATGAACTGGTGGCTGCTTGACCTGCCTTTTCCACACGAAGCGATTACTGCCCTGTATGTGGTGACACTTGCAGCCGGTTATCTATGCCTGCTCATGTCGGGACTGTGGATCAGCAGGCTTTACAGGCATAACCTGATGGAGGATGTGTTCAATATGGAAAACGAATCCTTCATGCAGGAGACAAGGCTGATGGAGAATGAATATTCGGTCAATCTGCCCACCAGATTCCAGTATGGCGGTAAGCTCAATGACGGCTGGATCAACGTGGTCAATCCTTTCCGCGCAACCATCGTACTGGGAACACCGGGTTCCGGTAAATCATATGCAGTGGTAAACAACTACATCAAACAGATGATTTCCAAGGGATTCAGCGTCTATATCTATGGTGCGCCAGTCAAGGCTATATCTTAATCGTCCCTTTGGCAAGGATTAGGCAAGTGTTCTTTGAAAACGACCTATCATCACCGACTTATCTGTCCAACGAAAGGCGGCAGGGAGTGTAGCACGTCGGGACAACTATAAGTCAGTTAGTTACCAAACTGCGACTGAATAGCGATGATAAGACAAGTATGAGGATAAAACCCGAATTGGTTGAATGATAACCTGAGTGGTCTTTGTTGCAGACTGTGACGTAAGGTAACTATGGGAACTACCGTTGTATGGATAGTTCTGAACCGTCATCACTGCAATACTCTTTTTACAGTCGTAGAGTAGAAAGAGCAAGAACTTGTTGCAGCGCAACCGTAATATACGGTAAAAGGTGGAAGTCATATCCGACAACTTGTCGTGCCAACAGTTAAGATATAGTAAACTGGGATTACCTAAATCGGAGCCTGCAAAGGCTATGGGAAACAGTTCCCGAAATTCCGACATGGTAACGGAGTCCCCGTAGTAGTCCGAGCAAGTTAATGGCTTGTACATGGCGAAGGGGGACAGCAGAGATTTTTAATACAATTAATGAATGATGTGAGAGACATTATGAGAAATTCGGCAAAAGTATTAAACAGTTTGAATCGACACAGCAAGGACTTGAATTACAAGTACGAGCGTCTGTACCGTATTCTTTTCAATACGGAGATGTACGCCGTTGCCTACCAGCGGATTGCACCCAAACAAGGCAATATGACGGAGGGAACGGACGGCAAGACCATTGACGGCATGAGCATCAAGCGTATTGAAAACCTGATAGCATCATTGAAAGATGAAAGCTACCAGCCCAAACCGTCAAGGAGAACATATATACCCAAGAAAAACGGGAAAATGCGTCCTCTGGGTATTCCTGCTACGGAAGATAAGTTATTGCAGGAGGTGGTTAAAATGGTATTGGAAGCCATATACGAAGAGAGTTTTGAATACACTTCACATGGTTTCCGTCCCAAACGGAGCTGCCACACCGCCCTTAAGCAGATTGAAAAATCATTCTGTGGGGTGAAATGGTATATTGAGGGCGATATAAAGGGATTCTTTGACAACATCAATCACGATGTGATGATAGGAATCCTCGAAGAACGCATCAATGATGCCCGTTTCATTCGGCTTATCCGTAAATTCCTGAATGCAGGATATATCGAAGATTGGGAATATTTTCACACATATAACGGGACACCGCAAGGTGGCATCATCAGTCCAGTACTTGCCAATATCTATCTTGATAAATTGGACAAGTACATGGCAGAGTATGCAGCAAAATTTGATAGGAATGCCCGTAAAGAAGTGAACCCACAGTACAGACACTACCAACGTAAGAAAGAACGAGCTAAAAAGGCGTTGAAATCAGCAGTAAGTCTTGAAGAAAGAAAACTGTTGGTAGAACAGATACGGAAATATGATAATCTTATGTTGCAAACCCCTGCTAAAAATGATATGGACTGCAACTATAAGAGGTTGAAATACGTGAGATATGCGGATGATTTTCTGTGTGGCGTTATAGGCAGTAAAGAAGATGCAATGACAATCAAGTCGGATATAAAGGATTTTATTTCCGACAAACTAAAATTGGAATTGTCTGATGAAAAGACGCTGATAACCCATTCGGAAACTCCTGCAAAATTTCTTGGATTTCATATCAGAAACCGCAAGTGCATGGAAACCAAACGGGATTCCCTCGGTCGTAAAAAGAGAAGTCGGAACAAGACGGTGGAAATAAAAATCCCTAAAGATACGGTCAAGAAGAAACTTCTTGCGTATGACGTTGTGGAAATAAAGAAACACAACGGCAAGGAAATATGGAAACCGAAAGCGAGACCCGAACTGAACTTCAATGACGATTTGGAAATCCTGCGCAGGTATAATTCTGAAATTAGAGGCTTGTACAATTATTTCGGCATAGCCGTTAATTGCGCGGCCCAGCTATCCAATTTCGGTTATATCATGGAGTATAGTATGTACAAAACATTTGCAGCCAAGTATCGAAGCAAAGTAAAGAAGATATGCAAAAAGTACAAGCATAACGGAATATTTTGCGTTAAGTATCAGAACAATGCAGGCAAACAAAAGGAAGAGTACTTCTATAAAGGAGGTTTCAAACGCCAAAAGCCATCAAAAGATAACAAAATAGACATACTTCCCAAATTCATAATGCACACCAGCACAACCAGTCTTATGGACAGGTTGAAAGCAGAAAAATGTGAATTATGTGGTGCTAAGGGCCATTTGGAAATGCACCATGTACGTAAACTCAAGAATCTTCAAAATAAAGAGCCTTGGGAACGACACATGATTGCACGGAAAAGGAAAACTATTGCACTTTGTGGAACTTGTCATAAAAAGATTCATTATGGAACGATTTGAACTGCATATCGAAGCGGAGAGCCGGATACGCTGGAAGGTGTACGTCCGGTTCGGAGGCGAGTTTTCGGAAACCGACCATAGTAATATGGCACGGCGTCGGCTACTTAGCCTACATTATAAATTCGATGACCTTTCCACCATTGCCTATAATACCTTATTGCACAATATGGACAAATACAAGGTAAAGCCGTATTTTTACGTCATCAATTTCGATGATCCGCACCGCTCACACCGCTGCAATCCCATCAATCCGGAGTTCATGACGGACATATCAGACGCATACGAAGCAAGCTATACCATCATGTTAAATTTGAATAAGACCTGGATCGAAAAACAAGGGGACTTCTTTGTAGAGTCTCCAATTATCCTTTTGGCAGCTGTAATCTGGTATTTGAAAATATACAAAAACGGTATCTATTGCAGCTTCCCTCATGCCGTGGAACTGCTGAACAAACCTTATTCTGATTTGTTTACCATATTGACTTCCTATCCGGAACTGGAGAACTACCTTTCTCCTTTCATGGATGCATGGAAAGGTGGGGCTCAGGATCAGCTCCAGGGCCAGATAGCTTCAGCGAAAATTCCGCTTACCCGAATGATTTCCCCACAGCTGTACTGGGTCATGACAGGCAATGATTTTTCTCTGGACATCAATAATCCGAAGGAACCTAAAATCCTTTGTGTGGGCAATAATCCGGACCGACAGAACATCTATTCCGCAGCGCTCGGACTGTATAATTCCAGAATCGTCAAACTGATAAACAAGAAAGGGCAGCTTAAAAGCACGGTCATTATAGATGAGCTTCCTACCATCTATTTCCGAGGACTGGACAACCTGATTGCAACGGCACGTTCCAACAAAGTGGCGGTCTGTTTGGGATTTCAGGACTTCAGTCAGCTTAACCGTGACTACGGTGAAAAGGAAAGCAAGGTGATTCAAAATACAGTCGGCAACATATTCAGCGGTCAGGTGGTCGGCGAAACGGCCAAGACACTTTCCGAACGCTTCGGAAAGATTTTGCAGAAACGGCAGTCCATATCCATCAACCGTCAGGATGTTTCCACATCCATCAATACCCAGCTGGACTCACTGATTCCAGCATCCAAAATTTCCAACCTCTCACAGGGTACGTTTGTCGGTTCCGTGTCGGACAATTTCGGTGAGAAAATCGACCAGAAGATTTTTCATGCGGAAATTATCGTGGATCATGCCAAAGTAAGTGCGGAAGAAAAGGCTTATAAAAAAATCCCGGTTATCAACACGTTCAAGGACAGTGAAGGGAATGACATCATGCTCCAGCAGATACAGCGTAATTATGACCAGATAAAGGCAGATGCCCAGGCGATCATCAACGATGAGATGGAACGTATTAAGAATGATCCGGAACTATGCGAACGACTGGGAATAGAAAGTGCAGAAGAGGAGAAAAGAAAAACTGAATAGATACAGAATGACAAATAAGTCCTGAATCAATTTGATTTTCAGGGAAGATTAGTTATCTTTGAATTTGAAATAGAACATAACGGCGGATTACAGGCTGTTTTCCGCTGATTATATACGTAAGTCGCAAGAAGTCTCAGGTAGGAATCTGGTAAATTTAGTTATATCTCAAAATTTCACATCTTAATATCTTATAAATTAACAATTTATATTGTGATGTGTTTTTATCAAGGAACAAATTAGGAACAGAAACACGAATTATCATATTTTCTTGTTTTTTTATTTGCACTACCTTTCTTTCTCTTCACTTGTTCGTACTTTGAGTATTTTTCCAAGTCATTTCACACGATTTTCATCCTCTCGCCAAGAGTGATTGTTGCAGTCATCTATGGATGAATAACCACAGCCAAAAGAAAAAAGGACAAATCTCTGTTTCTTTCAAGGAACATTGTTTTTTGCAAAGGTAACCATTTCCCTCAAAACACCTATACAGGCAGTCCAATATATCTGCCTATATTTAGTTTACTTTAGTTTAGCATATATATAAGCTAATAGACTAAACTAAACCTTTACCGAAGTTCTCCCCCTTACTTTTATATTCACAGTCAAAAGAGAAGATAATCGCACCGATATTTTCTTTTTTCGCTGCATCCCAATTTTACGGAAGTTCCTTTTATCGTAACTTCTGCCATAGGCATTTTATCCTCGCATCCCAACTTTCGGTCTGCCTGATGAGAATTGTGTCGCAAAGGTACTTGTCATGTCTTTCTTGTATTCAAGGTCACAGCCTGACGGTTCCCGACAAAATCTCCACGCTCCGCTTTGCAGAGGTCGTATTTGGTCGTGAAACCCTGCATAAAGAGCCATAACACCTTTTGAGGCGACATAATTTTCAATCAAGCCCGAAAGTAGCTGAAATGCTAAAAGAGGGAAAATAAAAAACTTAAAACTTAGGATTATGGCAAACTATGCAACAAACATTTTCTACGCAAGGACGGAAAACAAAGCAGACCTCGACAAGATAGAGGCATTCTTGGATGACACTTTTGACGGCTTTGTCAATAGACACAGCGATAGCGTGGATGCGGAGTTTACCTCTCGTTGGGTTTATCCGGAAGAAGAAATCGACAGGCTGATAGCTTCGTTGGAAGCCAAAGACAAAACTTATATCAAAATTCTGTCCTACGAATTTGCAGACGAATACGTGAGCTTCAGAATCTTCTCACAGGGTAAATGGGATATCAAGTTGTAACCCTAAAATGACAAGACTATGTACGAATACGAAAAAGATAGCGAAATTATAGGTGCGCACTGCACCCTGCTTACCCCCTATAAAGGCTACTCCGAGGGAACAGTTGTCGGCGACTTCGGCAATAAAATAGTGGTACGTCTTAGCAGTGGCAAAGAGGTGGTCGAGTACCGTGATGAAGTGATTATTTACGATTAAATCCAAGAGCGATGCAACAGGTAGCAATGAAATTCGTCCAATGGGACGTACCCGAATTAGAAAAGCTGAAAGGCTGCAGGGTTTACCAGTTACGGGAACAACTTGATAACGGAGACAAGTTGAGCCGTGAAGACAAGAACTGGATTACCCGAAACGTGAAAGAGTGCATCCATTTCAAAAGAGGTATCGCATTGATGGGCTACTTCTTTGATTTCTCCGATGTTCTCAAACGATATTTCGTGAAACAGCACGGACATATCACCGAGTATTGCGCCATTGACAAGACTGCGTTGCGCTCTGTCTTGTATGGTCGAATAGAAGACGTAGTAGAAGTATAATTAAAATCAAAGAAACATGAAAGCAACGATTGAGCATAGCTTTTGTCCTTATTGTGACGAGGTAACAGAACTCTACTTCCGTATCATCAACACGATTCTTTTCTCCACCGATGAAGCGGAACTGCGTACCGGCATGGAACGCCTACAAGAAAAAACACGCCTTGATGATTATTTCGTCTTCGGCTATGGCAAGCATCATCTATGGGTTTGCCAAAGACGTCCCAGTAATCAAAAAAAGATTTTCGAGCATCGGGTAATCATGGCAGAATTTTGATGATACAGGCAGGAACGGGATAATCTTCCATTCCTGCCACGCCGCATTCCCTTTTTTACATCTATCTCTCTCTTTTGGCTGCGCCATATCCTTTTGTAAAAACCAGCCATTCGTGAAAAGCTGCCGTCCGCTTTTTCCGATAAGCCGGGTTCTTTCCTTTTTCCCTTTTGTCCCCTTTTCTTTCTGCCGGACGGGAACATGGCAGCACCCCGATACCCCGTTCCGCCTTTTGTCGCCACTTCGTTGATATTCCCTTCTGCGGTATCGCCACCTGTTGTCAGTTCAGTGTTCTGTTTGTAGCCACCTCTATTCAGTCCGACCGAATTACACGAAAATCCCTGCCGATTCTGCGGACTTACAGCCGAAACGCGCACCATTGTGCCGGTGGACGGATTGCTCTTTCACTTCCCCTGCAACTACGGCTTTCCGCTCATTTTCAGAATAGTTTTCCGCCGAAGTCATCATCATTTTCCGATGCAAAGATAGTATGCAGACGGGAACGACTTTGGAAGTCTTGACCAATGGCACAGCCGTACAATCTTCCTTTATCGAGCCTTCCGGTTTTGCCTACGGACAAAAATAAAGAGTATTGATGCGTCCGGCCTTGGTGCATCCCCTTAACTGCACCTACTTTTTGAGGCAGCGTAAAATTGATTTAATAACTTCTAAAAACAATTCATTATGAAAAAGATTGAAAACAATTTCGTAGTAACCGGTTTCGTAGGAAAGGATGCAGAAATCCGTCAGTTCACCAACGCAAGTGTAGCACGTTTCCCTCTGGCAGTAAGCCGACTGGAGAATAATGGCGAGGAATCCAAACGCGTTTCCGCCTTTATGAATTTTGAGGCGTGGCGTAAAAACGAGAACACCGGGTCGTTCGACCAACTGACCAAGGGTACGATGCTGACCGTCGAGGGGTATTTCAA